>Ga0172377_10003769_pt1 | contig 15600 bp, 10 predicted proteins | sample Pumphouse3metaG_FD_119749 | JGI IMG/M metagenome (GOLD analysis project Ga0172377, IMG submission 119749) | Leachate microbial communities from a municipal landfill in Southern Ontario, Canada - Pumphouse #3 metaG | ecosystem: Engineered > Solid waste > Landfill > Unclassified | place: Canada...
AAGCATCTCTCCTGCGATTTTGTGCATGTTAGGAATCATTAAAAGAAGACCCTGACTAGCAGTAAAGGTCGTTGTTAAAGCACCTGCAACTAAAGAGCCATGAACAGCACCGGCAGCACCAGCTTCCGATTGCATCTCCATTATGTCGACACGCTCTCCTTCTAGGTTTTTTCTTCCTACACTTGCCCAAGAATCGGCATATTCTCCCATGGGAGAAGAGGGGGTGATGGGATAGATAGCTGCGACGTCACTAAAGGCATACGCCACGTGAGCGGCCGCGGTATTCCCGTCGATAGTAACCATTTTTTTGTTACCCATATTGACACTCCATTGAAATTGTATTTACCTGCAGTTCTGTTAAAAACTACAACTATTTGCGCATAACACTACCCTGTATAGAGCACTATACAGGGTATTAATTACCTTATTCACTATACCTTAATCAACGAGTGTTTGCAACCTTTTGCTTTGTTAACTTTTTTTAGTTAACACTCACTGTAGCCACAAGAAAAGCACTTTCTGCACCCTTCTATGTTCATAAATGTTCCGTTTCCACAAACTGGGCAAATATCAGCAACAGCGCTAGAGGAGCTTGTTCCCCCTAAATCTAAATCGAGTTGTTTTGTTGCATCTGCGACATCTTCCTCATCTGGAAGCATTGGGTATTCACGATCTCCGTTTTCAATGCCTAAATGCTCTTCTAAAACTTGAGAAACTGCATCGGGAAGTGACATTACTCGATTCTTACCAAATCCCATTGGACGCCCACTACCAATACCTCTAAGTTGAGCAATAACGTTTTGGGCCCTTTGAGTTGGTGTTAATGGGGAGGGCATCCTTAAAATAAGACTAATTAAGCGCCCTAACCCCTCTGCATCAGCAGAGACATCTGAACCAACTTTGGCAACGTTGATAAAGACCTCAAAAGGATCGCCCCCCTCTTTAGAGGCATCACTGTTGATTGTGATGTAAGCAGTCCCAATTGGAGTTGCCTTTCTATAAGTTGTTCCGTGTAGAACTGTTGAACGGACTCGTGCCTTTGGTTGTTCAACAATGATTGGTTCCTCTTTTTTCTCATCTTCTTTCTTTTTGGCAATGAGAACTTGGCTATCACGAGATCCATCTCGGTAGGTTGTTCCCCCCTTACACTTCAAATCGTATAGAAGTTCAAACAGATCTCCTGTTTGTTCTACAGTGTAATCGTTTGGAGTATTACCTGTTTTAGAGATACTTGAATCGACCCACCTTTGAATTGCAGCTTGAACTTTTACGTGTCCTTCTGGAGCCAAGTCCATAGCAGTTACAAAAAATGGGGGAATTTCTTTATTTGGGTTTGCCTTAATCCATTCATCATAAACAGCAACTCTTTCAACGTTAGAGCCCATTCTACCAACTCGCTCCCACTCCCAGAAATAGTAAGGTTCAATTCCGGTACTTGTTCCAACCATGGTTCCAGTTGTCCCTGTAGGAGCTTGAGTTAACAAGGTGACGTTTCTAATCCCTTTCTTCCTAATATATTCACGTACCTCTTCAGGCATCTCTAACATAAAACCGCTTTGTAAAAACTTCTCTACATCCAAAAGGGGGAAAGATCCTTTCTCCTCAGCTAAATCGGCACTCTCTTTGTAAGCTTCAATTGAGATGAATTTATAAAGTTTGTCGATAAATTTAAGTGAGTCGTCACTTCCATAGGCAAGTTCCAACTTAATTAACATATCGGCAAGACCCATTGTCCCTAGCCCAACTCTCCGCTCCGATAGTTGTTGCTCTTTATTCTCATCGTAGAAGTAGGGGGTATCGTCAATGACGTTGTCTAAAAAGCGGATTGAGCCGCGCACTGTTCGCCCAAGATCATCCCACAACACCTCTTTGTCTTTAACAAATTGAGATAAGTTAATTGAACCTAAGTTACAAACTCCCCAAGGAGGAAGTCCTTGTTCTCCACAAGGGTTGGTACACTGAATTGAGCTGTAGTACCAAGAGTTTGACATTCTGTTGTATTGGTCGATAAAAAAGACTCCAGGTTCAGCAGAGGCCCAAGCACTCTCAACTATTGAGTTCCAAATATCTTTTGCTTTATGAGTTTGATAAGGGATAACTTTTTTCCCCATTGATTGCCATCTTTGAAGATCTCCATCCCACTTTTCGTTGTACTCAGGATCTGAAGTGTCAGGAAAGTATGTTGTCCACTCCCCATCAGAACGAACTGCATCCATAAAGTCATCGGTAATACCAACACTTATGTTTGCATTAACAATTTTATCCATCTCTCTTTTAGAGGTGATAAAATCTAAGATGTCGGGGTGCCAAATATTTAAAATGAGCATCAAAGCTCCCCGCCTTGAGCCCCCTTGCTCAATCAAACCAGTAACAAAAGAGAAAAGTGCTCCCCATGAAACAGAACCACTAGAGCGTCCATTTACCCCTTTTACGTAGGCGTGTTTGGGTCTAAGAGATGAAAGGTTAATTCCCACCCCTCCACCGCGCGACATAATTTCAGTCATTTGCCCTAAGGAGGTGATAATCCCGCCTCTGCTATCTTTTGGGGAGGGGATAACGTAACAGTTAAAATAGGTTAGATTTTGATCAGTTCCTGCTCCAGTTAATATTCTTCCACCTGGGACAAATTTCCAATCATCTAAAAGCCACTTAAACTCTTTTTCCCACTTTGTACGAACCTCTTTTTTCTCTTGTTTTGCAATTCCTTTTGCAACACGACTAAGCATTTGATCGGGGGAGGTCTCAATTGGTTTATCTACATACTCACGAGTAGATTCAACTAATGAACCATCTTCAAGTTCTACTTTTATATCGTCCCCTTTAATTTCTGTTACTTTACCAATTTCTCGTTGCCCTGTTTGTGGGTTACTAACAGCAACAACTAAATCCCCAATTGCTAAAGTATCTTTTTTGCCATCTTTTAAAGCGTAACGATCTAGAAATATCTTTCTCCCTAACGGTGATAACGTACTTTTTTCTATAGCCATCTATGTGCTCCCCAATTCCTATTCACAAATTTTGCCCCCTGATGGAGGCAAAGTTAACCATAGCATACTAATTACTAAAACACAACAATAGATAGCGTAGTTCGTGTTCTACGACACTACATATGGTGTAGTTATATAACTTTTATGGCAGTTCAATATCGCCAATTGTCGCACACACTGTGTACAACAATTGAGTTAAACTGTCGTAATCACCTAATGATATTAACGAGTAAGGAGAGTGGGCATACCTCACTGGAACCCCCACGACAATAGTTGCAATTCCTTTGTGGGCAAGAGCTAGTTGAGAAGCATCAGTACCCCCACCTCGACGAACTGCAATCTGATTAGCAAGCTTATTTTCTTTAGAAATCTTCTTAATCAGTGTAACTAAAGTGGGATTTGAGATGTGCGTTGGATCAAATGCTCGGTAATGGAAACCTTTACCCATAATTGTCTGTTTTTCTAAACCACTGGATGGAGAATCGTCGGCAGGGGCCCCTTCAACAATAACAGCAACATCGGCTTTAAGGTAGTTACTTAAAACTTTAGCCCCTCTAGTGCCAACCTCTTCTTGGACAGTAAAAGCAAGAATAAGAGTTGATTCAATAGGGTATTTTACTACTGCATGGGCTAATTCAATCATTGCAGCAACTCCCACCCGATCATCAAATGCTTTTGACATTACGGTATTGCTTACTTCATTGTAGTGAAAGTTAGTTGTAGGTACTGCAATAGTGCCAACCTCTATTTTAAAACTTTCAGTTACATCTTTGATGCTAGTAGCACCAATGTCGATGTAAAGAGAGTCAACTTCAACTTTTGCATCACCTTTTTTATAGTGGGGAGGAATTTGACCAATAACTCCAGGTATCTTTTGCCCATCGCTGTTTATTAAAGTGACTGCAGTTGTTGGAAGGCTCTCTACAACCCACCCTCCCAAAGTGACAAATCTTAAAAAGCCCCCCTCAATGATGTTGCTTACCATAAAGCCAATCTCATCTTGGTGAGCTGCTAAGACAACTTTTTTGGAATCTTTTTTTGTCCCCTCAATCTCACATAGTATGTTTCCAATTGAGTCGGTTGTAATTTCACCAACGCCTTGTAGGTGTTTTTTTATTATTTCACCCACCTCATGTTCAAAACCACTAGGGCCTGTTGCCAAAGTGAGCTCTTTTAATAGTTCTACCGATTTATTCATACCTAGAGTATAAAAAAGAGCACCCCCTTAAACAAGAGAGCGCCCCAATTAATTTTAACTATTAATTAATAGCCAAGCTCGATCATTGCATCGGCAACTTTCTTAAAGCCTGCGATGTTAGCACCTTTAGCATAGTTGATGTAACCATCTTTATCGGTTCCCTCTTTAACGCAAGACTCGTGAATATTTTTCATGATTGCGTGTAAGCGGGCGTCAACTTCTTCAGCTTCCCAGCTGAGTTTAAGGGCGTTTTGGCTCATCTCTAAACCAGAAACTGAAACACCACCAGCGTTAGCTGCTTTACCAGGACCAAAAGGGATCTTTTGAGCAATGAAATAGCTCATTGCATCAGCTTGGCAACCCATGTTAGATGTCTCAACAACATACTTAACACCATTGGCAACTAAAGCTTTTGCATCCTCTAAAGAGAGCTCGTTTTGAATTGCACAGGGGAATGCCATATCTACTGGAACTTCCCATGGTTTTTTGTTTGCAACAAATTTTGCACCAAATTTTGCAGCATAAGGGGCAACAACGTCGTTGTTACTTGTTCTCAGTTGAACCATGTACTCCCATTTTTCTGGAGTATTGATTCCATTAGCGTCATAGATATATCCGTCTGGTCCACTAATTGTAACAACTTTTGCTCCTAACTCAGAAGCTTTCATAACAGCACCCCAAGCAACGTTACCAAATCCAGAAATAGCAACTGTTTTTCCTTCAAAGGTGTCGTTGTGAGCTTTTAACATCTCATTAGCGAAGTACATTGTACCAAAGCCTGTTGCTTCAGGTCTAAAAATGGACCCACCCCATTTGCGACCTTTACCAGTTAAAACACCAGTGTTTTCATCGCGAAGGCGTTTGTATTGACCATAGAGGTAACCAATCTCACGAGCACCAACACCAATGTCCCCAGCAGGAACGTCAGTTTCAGGACCAATATATTTTTGTAACTCTGTCATATAGGAGCGGCAGAAACGTAAAATTTCGTTGTTTGATTTTCCTCTTGGGTTAAAATCAGCTCCACCTTTACCACCACCCATAGGAAGTGTTGTGAGGCTGTTTTTGAATGTTTGCTCAAAAGCTAAGAACTTTAAAGAACCTAAAGTAACTGATGGGTGGAATCTAATTCCCCCTTTGTATGGGCCTAATGTGTTGTTGAATTGAACACGATACCCGCGGTTAACTTGAACATCGCCATTGTCATCTTCCCACTCAACTTTGAATATGAAAGTGCGATCTGGCTCTGTAATTCTCTCTAAAATTTTACCATTAACGTATGAAGGATTATCGTTTACAACATCAATAATCGACTCGATAACCTCGGTTGCAGCTTGGATGAATTCTGGCTCGCCAGGGTTGCGACGCTCTAATTCAGCCATAAAATCTTCTAGTTTGTACATAATGTACCCCTCCTATTTTTTTTAAAAACACAAAATTGGAGGCAACGGATAGTCGCCTCTAAGTAAGTGTAAACCCCTTTTACCCTTCTGTCAACAAACATTCTTTGATTTGCTTAATTATTATCTCATATATTTGTGGATACAGAAGTTTGACCCCCTCTCATTTGAGATAATATAAATTTAAGGAGCCTGTATTGCTATTAGCTAAATCACATGGGAGGCAAAGAAGTCCCAAAGTGGATCTGATGGAGGTTCTGCTGTTAAAGTTATTTCCTCTTTTCTTACAGGGTGGATAAATGAGATATAGCGGGCATGAAGATGGATTCCTTTATCTTTGTTTGCCCTATTAAAGCCATACTTTAAATCCCCTTTAATGCAAATTCCCAAGTTTGCTAATTGGGCTCTTATTTGGTGATGCCTTCCAGTTAAAAGTTCAATCTCTAAAAGGAAGAAATTGTCACTAGTGGAGAGCACTTGGTAATTTAATTTGGCCAACTTTGATCCTTTTGTTTTCTCACTAACAACAAAAGATTTATTCTTTTCACTATTTTTTTTAAGGTAGTTTTCTAAAGTTCCTTGATTTGAGGGGGGCATTTTATCAACAACAACCCAATACCTTTTTTCAACTGAACCAACATCTTTGAAAAGAGCATTCATCCTCACTAAAGCCTTCTCTGTCTTTGTGTAGATAACAATGCCACTAGTGGGCCGATCTAAGCGGTGAACTAAGCCTAAATAGACATTTCCTTTTTTATCGTATTTTTTCCTTAAATACTCTTTGATAAACTCACTAAGAGAATCATCTCCTGTTTTATCTCTTTGTACTAACTCACCACACTTTTTATTTACTATTATTAAATGGTTATCTTCGTAGAGGATTCTAGAAGCGATATCACTCATCCCCTTTTTCTCCCATCTCTAAATCTTTAAACAGTGTTAACTCATCCTTTTTGTTTGCATCAGGATCACTCTCTTTTTTAATTCTAAGGGTTTGGGCCTCTTTAGTTGTTAGACGTACTCCCTTTGCCCTGACCCCCTTAACTGGATAGCGAGAAAAGTAAGTGACATCCTCTAAGGATCGATAACCTTTCCCTTTTTTGTACAACAAGGTGATGCGAGCATCCTCTAAAGTTGAAAATCCATAAAGTTTGAACTCTCCTTTGGGAAGAAGTTCGTAGTTTTTGTTTAAAATAAATTGGGTGATGCTACACCTTTTTATATAAAGATGCTTTAAGTTTTTCTCTTGGTAGATAATTGTAAAGACTACCTCTTCTAAGTTCTCTTTCTCTGCCAAAACACAGTAGCGCATTTGCTTACCAACAAATAGACGCTCGGGAACATCTGTTACAAAATAAGAGCCCTCTTTTTGGATAACCAAAATACGATCAAAAGTTGAGACGTTGAATTGATTTATCCCTGTTCTCATATCGTATCCAAGATACCCTGTGGAAGGGTCATATTTAAGCATATGATCTCGATTGGCAACTTCTCTAACATCTGTTTTTGTAAATGAACCAAGTTTTGTTAATCTAGGACCGTGTTGCTCAGGGGCAATACTTTTTAGTTCATCTAAAAATGCAAGGGCATATTTTACAAGGTGAGCTAAGTGGTACTCAATTTCACCAAGACGCTCTTTAATATCTTTTATCTCTTTACGGTTCTTTTCAATGTCAAATAAAGAGATTCTTCTAATTGGTATTTTTAGAAGTTGAGTTACATCATCACCGGTTACTTCTCTACCAATTTCTTGCTTATGCCTCTCAAAACCTTTGATAACCCCCTCTTCAATCTCTTGTTGGCTCTTTTTATCCTCAATCACCTTATAAATACGTTGTTCTACAAAGATTTGTTCTAATGTCCTAGCGTGAAGGCGATCTAATAGGTTCTTTTTCTCTAATAAGAGTTCCTCTTTTAAAACTCCAACTAAGTGGGTGGCATGGTAATCGATCATCTCACTGACTGAGACGATTGTAGGAATTCCCTCTTTAATAACTAAAGGGTTAACTGAAATTGATTGTTCACAGTTAGTGAAAGCATAAAGGGCATCTTCAACCTCTTTAGAGTAGGTGTTGCGTGCTAAGGCTATCTCAATATTAACTTTATCAGTTGTGTAATCGTTAATGCTGGAAATCCTTATTTTCCCTTTTTTAGCAGCATCCTCAACAGAGCGAATCATCCTTTCGGTTGTTATTCCAAAAGGAAGTTCTTCAATAATTATCCTTTTTGGATCTTTGGTATTTAACTTTGCCCTTACTAAAACTTTCCCCTTCCCATCATCGTAAGCTGATACATCCATCAAAGCCCCTGTGGGAAAATCGGGATACAATTTAACTTTCTCCCCTTTTAAGGAGGCGGCAACTGCATCAATTACTTCCAATAAGTTGTGAGGGAGGATACGAGTTGACATGCCAACTGCAATTCCTTCAGTTCCTTGTACTAATACAACAGGAAGCTTTGCCAAAAACCTTACTGGCTCTTTATTTCTTCCATCGTAAGATTCAACGTATTGGGTTAGTTCAGGGGTATACAAAACCTTTTTAGCAAAAGGGAGGATACGAGCTTCAATATAGCGTGAAGCTGCAGCAACATCTCCAGTTACTATATTTCCAAAGTTTCCCTGCTTTTCAATAAAAAGGTCGTTGTTAGCTAAGTTAACTAAAGCATCCCCAATTGAGGCATCTCCATGGGGGTGGTACTTCATACAATGCCCAACGATGTTGGCAACTTTATGAAACTTACCATCATCCATCTCAAATAAAGAGTGTAAGATTCTTCTTTGTACCGGCTTTAAACCGTCAGTTATTTCTGGAATGGCCCTCTCTTTAATGACATAGGAGGCATACTCTAAGAAGTTATTTTTAAAGACAGTTTCAGCGTGTGCCATTAAATGAGATTCTCCATGATAAACTCTCTTCTTTCTGGGGTGTTATCTCCCATATAAAATTTCATTGTTTGGTGCATTTGAGATGAGGAGGCAATTGAAACTGGAATTAACCTCATATTCTCCCCAATGAATTGCCTAAATTCTGAGGGGTTAATTTCCCCAAGACCTTTAAAGCGGGTAATTTCAGCACCCCTTATCTCTTTAACTGCCTCATCCCTTTGAGCTTCATTGTAACAATAAAGAGTCTCTTTTTTATTTCGAACCCTAAATAAGGGAGTCTCTAAAATAAAGAGTCTTCCTGCTAAAACAAGATCTTCAAAGTAGGTTAGAAAATAGGTCATTAAAAGATTTCTGATGTGAAAGCCATCAGTATCTGCATCAGTTGCAATGATAACTTTCCCATAGCGTAGCCCTTCAACTCCATTTTCTAGCCCTAAAGCAATCATCAAGTTGTAAAGCTCTTCGTTTTTGTAAATATCTGTTCTCTTTCTTGAAAAGACGTTTAAGACCTTTCCCCTTAAACTAAAGATGGCTTGGGTATAAACATCGCGTACACTAACTAAAGAGCCCGATGCTGAATCTCCTTCAGTTAAGAAGATCATCGAGTTCTCCCCTTTAGCACCATTTTGATTTAGGTGGTATTTACAATCCTTTAATTTAGGAATGTTCAAAGAGATTTTTTTAGCAGCTTCACGAGCTGCCCCTTTTACAGCAGCTAACTCTTTTCTTAACTTTTCATTGCTGGCTATTTTTTGAGAGAGCTTATTAGCTGTCTCGGAGTTTTTCATTAAATGGTCAATGATTGCCTCTTTAGTTTGTTGAACAATCCAAGTGCGTACTTCACTGTTACCAAGTTTGTTTTTAGTTTGACTTTCAAATACAGGGTCTTGCAACTTAATGGCAATTGCCCCAGTTAAACCATCTCTTACATCAACTGCTGTGTAAGATTTTTTATAATACTCGTTGATTCCCCTTAAAATTCCCTCTTTGAATGCAGAGAGGTGAGTTCCTCCATCGCTTGTGTGCTGCCCATTAACGTATGAAAAGTAGTTCTCCCCATAGTTTTGGGTGTGAGTTAAAGCAAACTCTAATTTATCTGATTTGTGATAAATTGTGGGATAAAGAAGTTCAGAGCCAACTTGTTTATTTAGTAAATCTAATAACCCATGCCTACTAACAAAAGATTGTTTGTTAAAAACTAAAGTTAGACCTGCATTTAAATAGGCGTAGTTCCACAATCGTTCAATTATAAAGTCGCTATCAAAAGAGTATTCTCCAAAAGCATCAGAGCTACTGTCGGGAATGAATTCAATTAAAGTTCCATCTCTTTCAGTTGTTTTTCCACTTTTCTCTTTTATAAGTTTACCATACTCAAAAACAGCTTCGCTAAAGCGCCCTTCTCGGTGCGATACAACTCTAAAGAAAGAGGATAAAGCGTTAACAGCTTTTGTTCCCACTCCGTTAAGACCAACAGAAAACTGAAAGACATCGTCGTTAAACTTTCCACCGGTATTGATAATAGAGACACATGCAATTACTTTTCCTAAAGGGATTCCCCTTCCGTAATCGCGCACAGTGAGTTTATTATCATCTAAGGTGATCTCAATTCGTGTGCCGTGGTTCATAATGAACTCATCAACACTGTTGTCGATTACCTCTTTTAAGAGAACATAAATTCCATCTTCGTAGTGAGATCCATCACCTAGACGCCCAATATACATCCCAGGGCGCAACCGTATATGCTCCAGAGCGCTTAAAGTTTGTATTTTGCTCTCATCATAGGCCGCTGGACCTGCAAGTGATTTTTTCTTTGCCATTGGTCTATATTATATACTAGATATAAGGGTGTGAAAAGTATTCACAAATCTTGCAACCTCATCACTCGTTGTGTATTATAGCTGTATGGAAAGTGATTCAGAGAGTGCCACTAGTGGCAATAAGTTGATTTTAGTGGGGCAAATAGGATGAAAATACAATTTGCCTCGATTATACTTTTCCTTTTAGCAAGTGCGTTCTTTAGTGCTTCAGAGACCGCTTTTACCTCCTTATCATTTTTGCAAGTTCGCGCTTTAGAAACAGATAAGAAAAAAAGTAGTCAAATGGCTGCAAAGCTTGCTAAAAGTCCCGATATCCTTTTAACCACTGTATTGATAGGAAACAATATTGTTAACATTGGAGCCTCTGCTTTTACAACAACATTAACAATATCTATGTGGGGAAGTCGTGCTGTAGGAATATCTGCTGGTGTTTTAACTTTTTTAATTTTAGTCTTTGGAGAGATTAGTCCAAAACAACTGGCAATAAGTTACAACACTAAATTTGCCCGTATGGCAGCTTACCCAATTAAAGTTCTCTCAATAATTTTATACCCAGTAATTGTAGTTACCCGCTTTATAGGCTCTCTTACCACCCGCTTTTTCACCAGTGAAGATAAAAGAACTTTATCATTAGAGAGTTTAATGCACGTTGTTGATATAGCTGAAACAGAGGGAATTGTTGATGAGTTTGAAGGGGCTTTGTTCCAAAGGGTAGTTCACTTTAGTGAAGCTCCAGTTAAATCAATTATGACTCACAGAACAGATATCTTCAGTTTAGAAGAGTCAACTTTAATAAAAGATGTCTTTGGTAAAATTGTTGCCAGTGGTTTTTCAAGAATCCCTGTTTATAAAGAGGATTCAGAGAACATCATTGGAATTTTACTTTTAAGAGATATTCTTCAATACAAAACCAGAGGTTTTGAGAATAGAACAGTTGGGGATTTTATCCACAAACCAATTTTTGTCCCCCAAGGGAAGAAGTTAAATGATATGGCCCTTCAATTCCAACAAGAGATGCTTCAAATTGCTGTTGTGTTGGATGAGTATGGGGGGTTGTTGGGTATTGTCACAATGGAAGATATTGTTGAACAACTTTTTGGTGAGATTTACGATGAGCATGAGACCGATTTGGCAATGAGAATCCAAGTTGATCGCAACAACTCCTACTTAATTAAAGCCGATACAACTATGCAAGAGATTAAAGATGAGCTTGATTTAGAAATTGAAAGAAACGACCTAGCGCGCACTTTAGCCTCATTTTTAATTGAAGAGTTGGGAATGATTCCCACTGTTGGGCAAATTATCCCATTCGATTTTGGAAATTTTGAGATTGTCTCAATGAAAGATAAAAGGATAAATCTAGTTCGCTTAGTAATTAAGCAACTTCAACAAGAGAATTGAGTTAGAGCTCTACATTGACACCATTTGAGCGTAACGATATCATGCGCCCATGAGCACCTATTTATTTGATTACATTGAGAAGAAGTGGCAAAAGTATTGGGATGATAACAAAACTTTTGCTGTAAAAGAAGATCCCTCTTTTCCCAAAGAGATGAGAAGGTATGTTTTAGATATGTTCCCCTATCCTTCAGGAGAGGGGCTCCACGTTGGACATCCAGAAGGGTATACAGCAACCGATATCTACTGCCGCTACTTGAGGATGAATGGGTACAATGTTTTACACCCAATGGGGTTTGACTCATTTGGTCTTCCTGCTGAAAACTATGCAATAAAAACTGGAACCCATCCCCGCACAACTACTGAAAAAAATATAGAGAACTTTAGACGCCAAATTAAAAGATTGGGCTTTTGTTACGATTGGGATCGAGAAGTAGCAACTCACTCAGTTGAGTACTACCACTGGACTCAGTGGATTTTCCTTCAACTCTATAAAAAGGGTTTAGCCTATGAGGCAGAAACCCCCATCAACTGGTGCCCAGATTGTTTGACAGGCCTCTCTAACGAAGAGGTAAAAGATGGTAAATGTGAACGATGTGGAACCTTAGTCACTAGAAAAAATATTAGACAGTGGCTTTTAAAAATAACAAAGTATGCTGAAAGGCTTTTAGACGATTTAAAGTTGTTGGATTGGCCTGAATCAATTAAGGCAATGCAAACTAACTGGATTGGTAGAAGTGAGGGAGCTTCAGTTATTTTTGAAATTGAAAATTCAGAAAATTCATTAGAAGTTTTTACAACTCGCAGTGACACCCTTTTTGGAGCGACTTATATGGTTGTTGCTCCCGAGCACCCTTTAGTAAAAGAGTTAACTACTGACGATCAAAAAGAAGAAGTTGAAAATTACATTGAGATGGCTTCTCACAAATCAGATTTAGAGAGAACTGATTTGGCAAAAGATAAAAGTGGTGTTTTTAGTGGAAGCTATGCAATAAACCCTGTTAACAATAAACGAATTCCAATTTGGATTGCTGATTATGTTTTAGTCTCCTACGGAACTGGGGCAATTATGGCAGTACCTGCCCACGATACTAGAGACTGGGAGTTTGCTAAAAAGTTTAACCTTCCCATTATTGAAGTTCTCAAAGCTGAAGTTGATATCCAACAAGAGGCTTGGGTTGGAGATGGGCTCCACATCAACAGCGACTTTTTAGATGGATTAAATAAAGAAGATGCCATTAACACAATGGATAAGTGGCTCGAAGATAACAAAAAAGGTGAAAGGAAAATTAACTACAAACTTAGGGATTGGCTTTTCTCTCGCCAAAGATATTGGGGTGAGCCAATTCCTTTAATCCACTGTGAAAAATGTGGTGTAGTTCCTTTAAAAGAGGAAGATCTTCCTTTAACACTTCCTGAAGTTGAAAGGTATGAACCATCGGGAACAGGGGAATCTCCATTGGCAACAATAGAGAGTTGGGTCAACACAACTTGTCCCACTTGTGGAGGAAAGGCTCGAAGAGAGACTAACACAATGCCTCAATGGGCAGGCTCTTGCTGGTACTATTTAAGATACTTAGATCCCCATAACGACACAGCCTTAGCTTCAAAAGAGGCAATCGATTATTGGATGCCTGTTGATTTATATGTGGGGGGAGCTGAACACGCTGTGCTTCACCTTCTATATGCCCGTTTTTGGCATAAAGTTCTTTACGATTTAGGTATTGTTAATACAGTTGAACCTTTTGAAAAATTGGTAAACCAAGGGATGATTACCTCCTTTGCCTTCCAAAGAAAAGATCGATCTTTAGTTCCTACCGATGAGGTAACTGAATTAGATAACGAAGTTTTCATTGAAAAAAGTAGTGGAGAAAAGTTAGAGCGAGTTATCGCTAAGATGTCCAAGTCCCTTAAGAACGTAATTAACCCCGATGAAATAATTGCAGTTTACGGTGCTGATGCAATGAGAGTTTATGAGATGTTCATGGGTCCCCTTGAAGTCTCAAAACCTTGGTCTACTGCAGGAATTGGGGGTGTATACCGCTTTTTAGAGCGTGTTTGGCGTTTAAGTGACCACGAAATTGTTAATAAAGAACCCGAACAAGCAATTTTGAAAACCCTACATAAAACAATTAAAAAAGTTACCCATGATACAGCTAACTTAGAGTTCAACACAGCAATTGCTCAAATGATGATTATGGTTAATGAACTTTACAAAACAAAAGAGTTAAGTCGATCTGTTTGGGAGCCCTTCATTCTTCTACTAGGTCCATATGCTCCCCACTTAGCAGAGGAGCTTTGGCAAAAAGCAGGTAACAAACCCTCAATTGCAAATCAGAATTGGCCCACCTATGTTGAAGAGTTGACTGTTGATGATGAAGTTGAAATTGTTGTTCAGATAAATGGAAAAGTTAGAGATAAGATGCACCTTTCCAAAGGGATTGCTAAAGAAGAGCTAGAGAAAATGGCTTTTGATTTAAAGAAGATTCAAGAGCGATTAGAGGGGATGAGTGTAATTAAAACGATTGTTATTAGTGACAAACTAGTTAACATCGTTGTTAAACCTAATTGAGTAAATTAAAGTAATCTTGATCACTAATTGATAAGATTGGATCTAGAGGACCCACATAATAAAATGGGTCCTCATTTTTATCTTCTGAGATAAAGAGTGTTAATTGGAGTTTCTCTTGTATGTTTAAATAAGAGAGCGTCGTTGGAGGTATATCTTCTAAAATAAACTCTTTGTTATCATAAAAGTTAAATGGGGGATAACTACTTAACTCACACACCCACCTTCCTTGAGGAATATCGGTTATAACAACATCTTTTGTTTTAGCTTTTTTAAAAGAGCTCTCTTTTAAATTTCCACTAACAATATCGTTAGCTAAATGATTCCAATCTACTTTAAAACAACTCTCATCAATTTCTTTAATCATCTCAAAAACTCTTTGCCCATTTACTGAAGCAACACCTTGTTCCCATTTTTTACTAGATAGAAGCATCATCTCACACATTGGACCTTTTTTAGAATCTAGTTGAACTACTCTACTTTTCTCCCAAGGAAGATAAAACCCTCCTAAAGGAATTTGTTTTCCTAAGGGATAGGCAACAAAGTAGATTGCCCCTTTTGTTTTAATTGGAATTTCTATTTGCCTCACTCCCACTGGAATATTTAAACTAATAATTTCATTGTTTTGTTGATAAGCAATTGTGTACCAAAATTGGCGGGCACTTAGTTGTTCCCATTGGTGTACTTCACCAATTTTTATTAAAAGGGTCTCTTGTTGGCATGAAGTAAATAGTAGAATAAGAGCTAAAAGTAATTTTATCCTCATATTAAGAGGACTATTTTAAAATGAAAGTTGCTTTAAAAACTCTTTACGAACCTCTTCAAAAAGGTGTTTTACTTTATCTTCTTTGTAATCGGGGTAGGTCCACTGAAAATCATTATATTTTTTCCCTTGGTACATTAAAGTTAACTCCCCATAGATTCCCTGCTGTAAAGGGATGCGGTGACTTCTATTTTTAGTAGTTGCTAATATGATATTTGCACTAGTTAATATTCCAGGATCTAAGTTAAAGGTTCTGTTGCCCTCTTCTAGGTTTTCTTGTTCAATTGAGTTTGTCTTAATTTTTATTGAAGCAAGAGAGCTTGGATCAATTAGGTTTTCAAATAAAAGAAAAGTACGCCACAGTTTTTTACCAAACTCTTTTTCATAATAGTTGGTGTAATTAAAAAGAAAGCTCTCTCCTAGAATCCTAAAAGGGCCAAACTCTTTTTCTAAAATTTCTTGTAAAGATGTAGAGGGGCCCCCAATTTTAGTAAGGAGCCCCATTATTAAACAAGCTTTTGGAAACAAAGTATTCTCCTTTAGTTTCTATCGCCTGTAAAAGTACCCAATACTCTAAAGGT
>Ga0172377_10003771_pt1 | contig 15599 bp, 12 predicted proteins | sample Pumphouse3metaG_FD_119749 | JGI IMG/M metagenome (GOLD analysis project Ga0172377, IMG submission 119749) | Leachate microbial communities from a municipal landfill in Southern Ontario, Canada - Pumphouse #3 metaG | ecosystem: Engineered > Solid waste > Landfill > Unclassified | place: Canada...
TGATATGAGTATCTATGATTCCATATGTATATACGAATGCCTACCGATGTGGACAAAAACTATGAGAAATGTGACTGATTCGCCATACGGAATAGAAAATGTATTAATGGCAAATATTGCTGACATATTGCGCGCATTGGCTACTGGTATTAGTGGTAGTAAGATGAAAGATAGCGATATGCTTGCTCCAAAACTCACTGGGACTGGTGAGAAAAAGGCTAAAATTAAGAAAGATGGAGAGAAATCAATCATTGAAGGTCTCAAGAGAACTCATAAATGAACAAAAAATGTATATTATTAGATATTTTATGGTATCATATACATGTAAACATAAAAAATGTATAAACTATGTATACATTTTTATCTCATAAAAGGAGAAAAATATTATGGCAGCAGCAACAAATTTTGAGGTACCAGCAGAGGTTGGCGACCTTATTTTACAGAAGACTTTAGATGCCTCTGGGCTTATTAACATGACGAATGTCGAATATATATCAGACAATCGAAACAGAGTTGATTACGATCTGAGTCTAAATGACGCAAAATTTCATAATCCAACCAGCACGGATAAAACCGTGGATCCGGATGGTATTTCTACAGTTTCGGTTGATCTGTATGATTTGTATATCATCAAAACCATACCAGATTACACTCTGGATGCAGCGAGTTCAGTTATTGATGCGCTTAAGACATCAATTCCACTGAAGCTTGCTGAGACTTTACAAAAGTCTGTTTTTGGGTCTGCTGCAATTGCATCATCCCCATTTACTGGATTCGGGACTGCTACTGCTGTAGATACTACAGATCCTGATGAACTTTCTGCGCTTTCAGATAGTGTAGATGGCGTTCCCACGGGTTGGCTTATCAATCGTCAGGCAAAGGCTGATTTGAATAAGGCATACAATTCTGGTGCGAACAGTAATGCACTGCGTGATGGCGTTGCTGATGGAGATTTAGTTGCTGGTGTTCCAGCTTATTTCACTAGCCTCACTCCCGCTCCTACAGTCCTTGCTGGCGTGGTTGGAGATTGGAGTCAGTCAGTTCTCGTGATTGACAGAAATATGACTTTTAATGTCGTTGACTCCTCAACCTCATACGCTATGATGCTTGGAGATACAGCTGCAATTAAGGCCAAAATCAGAGTCGGATTTGCTGTTGCAAATCCAAATGCCTTCAAGGCATTCAAGAAGTTAGATGCTGGCGCTTGAGTTATAGAGAATAACTCAATAAAAAAGAGGAGATATAGTAATGGCAAAATCAAGTTCAGCAGTAACATCAGTACAGGTTGAAGGCCAAGAGGGTCCAGTATACTACAATAAGGATATAACTGCAAATGTTTCATATGATACAGATTTCAGTTCATCTGAATGGCTAGATCTTGGATACGGTTCTACCGATGGGGCATCGATAGAACAAAAAGCTGATTCAACTGATAAAAAAGTATGGGGGTCAAATTTAGGAACAACGTATTCGAATTTCAAAGATACCGCTGTAGTACATGCTGCATCGTATCGTTCAAAAAATACCTTATCGGTATTATTTGGTGAAGGAAATGTTGAATCCACTGACGGAGTTATACATGTAAATGTAAAGTCTAGGCAGGGTACAAAAGGTACATTCGTTATTGTAGGTAGAGATGATGACGGGGGAAAAATGCTATGGGTCTATCGTGGACAGACATCTCCAGAGGTTTCATATGACCTAAAGGAAGATGACATTATATCATACGACCTACTTATCAATGGCATCAGTCAAAGTAATGGATCAACAAGCGAGATGTATCTTTCTGATCCAGAATATGTTCCACCAACAACGAGTGGACAGTAATTGATATGAACGATATGCTGTAATCGATTCTGAGCGTTAAAATGGCACTATTGTGGGTCATCATACGATACGAACCGATAATAGTATCAGAATCGATTACAGCATGTATCAAACACTAGATGTAGTGGTTTATTAGAGTTTCAATCACTACATCTAGTTTTTTATATTTTTTAACGATGATATTGATAATAACATATTAACTAGATATAGTTGTATATATGCTTTTATACAGCTATATCTAGTGGTATCATATATATATATATATATATAAAGGAGAACAAAAAAATGGCTTATGGAGAACAAAAATATTATGCTGATATTAGTGATATAGAAATTAGAATAATGCATGCTATCAGTGATGACAAGATGAGATATGTTGAGGCTATGATATCGGATGCTTCTGCATATATTGACGAATTCGTACAGGAATATGTTGCGTCTGATCCATCGGATACAATAAAAAAAAGGGTGTGTGTAGATCTAGTTGCATCATGGTATTCAACAGCATCAATACCAGCTGGTGCGGAAAGTATTTCTCAGAGCGCTGGTAATGTTAGCCAAAGCGTAAATTTTGGAGCATCAGGTTCGTCATCAGCAAGATCACCTTGGTGGCTCTCTCGTGAACAGAAGAGGATGCTTGGGATGAGAGAAACGTGGGGAAGTATACAAATGATTCCAGAGGGGAGATATATATAATGTCAGTATTGGATAGTAATTGGACATCTGAAGTAAATGATATACGATCGTTTATGGATGAGAATTATGAAGTACCATTAGGTGGTGGTGGATATTCTAGGACTACTCTAGGAACTCAATCTTCTCAGTTAGCATGGGCGCGTATAGGTATAGAAAAATGGTCGATGCGCGTTATACCACAGATTATTACTAGCGGTAATGATGCAAAAACTAACTCAAAAATAATAAATCTGTTATCTCCATATATCAGAAAAGCATGCAAGGATGCAGTTATTTTCGGGAATTCCACAATATTGCTTGATACGGATACGGGAATGATTAGAGTATCAACACCTGAAACCTCTTGCGCGGATATGACTCCATTTGGAAACACGACATTTCAGGAGGAGATAGGTGATATCACAAATATATCATACTATGCCGGTGGAGATGATTATGATTTCATGATATCGTGTGATAATGACAATAACACAACGGATACCAAAATAAAAACATTCAGCATATTTTATGGTGTTGATGGAGCTCATAGATGCGGATCTTCAAGAATTTCACCATCAGTGAGGAATTCCATAAGGGCAGCTAGTAGGAACAAGATTAGAGCTGAAATAGCCTCGAATTTTTATGCTTATCCACAACGTGTAATTAATGGTGCATGGGAAGAGATGGACCCATCAATAATGAGTGGAGCAAAAGCTATGGCTTCAGGAGCAGCAACAATACAGGTGCTTCCAAGAGATCCTGCTACAGGCGAAATGCTTGAATATAAGCAGCTGAATGGCACTGATTTTACGCCATTCATCAACATGCAGACACAACTCGCTACTGAGGTTGCAACTGCACTTGGAATTAATCTTGATGAACTTGGTGTCGTAAAGACCGGATCTGCAACGAGTGCTGATGGGATATATGCATCTCATGAGTCCATATCTGTAGAGATTGAAGCATGGGAGCAAAGTATCACTAAAACATTGCAGGATTTCATTGACGTATACACTGATAGCATGGGATTACCATATGCTACACTCACATGGCGTGAGCCAGCTCAGCCAAGCAAGGCTTCTGCTGCAGATGCTGCAATAAAACTCGTTTCGGCATTCCCAACGCTTGCTGATTCTGTAGCAGTTCTCAAATGGGCTGGTCTACCTCATGACGTCTTACGTGAAATCAGCGCAGAACTGAATCCAGTCATCATAACTGATGATAATGATGGAGGAGGTGATGGCAATGATTGATATTGGTGGATTTTTTGATTCTCAGTCTGATGATTGTGTCATCAAAGAAATGAAAAACCGTGAGTCATGGGAGTCTAGTGATAGCACTATATGCACTATACATGCTATAATATCACTTGGTTCAGCATCGGGCCTTACTAGTAATGGTGATGAATCGTCATTATCATCTAATGCAATGATTTTTTTTGATGATAATGATATCAGGTATGAGGAAAGCATGAGCATATCAGATATAAAAATTGGGTGCATTGTATACATACTCGGTATAGCGTATGAAATAATAGGGATGGATATCCGTGGTGTATTACCTATTGCAGGTGCTACACGGTCTATAACTGCTAGGAGGACAAGATAATGGCAACGAAAAGTTTTGAAAAGTTTTTATTCGATGCAGTCGGTTCAGCTATAGAGGGTATCTCGGCTACTGAACCAGATGAAGGATACAGCATAGGTATCAGCGATATCCAGACAATATCAAAATGGGTTGAAATAGAGGCTTTTACAATTGATATCATCAAAAACTCCAGACAGGATGCATCTGATTTGAGAGATAAAATACTGGACTTTATAGATAGTCTCGTTGATAAGACTCATGGAGTTATGGGATATGATCTAAATTCAATGGTTGTCTCTCGTGATGATCAACCTGGTAGGTGGATATATACAATGAATATTTCAATAACACACCGCCGCGATTTTGAGTGGGGTGAATGATGATGGTATCGGTTATGAGTAGAGAGATGAAAATACGGTTGCTTGCAGTGGCAACAAGCAACAAACAAAAAACTGTTGATGCCGAATTGAAGACGTGGATGCAATCACAAAAAAGCATAAAATTGTCTGAGCTTAAAGCACAGGCAAAATATATACTTATGCAAAATTCAGCAAAGCTTGGTTCATACGAAAGTATGGCTATCATTGCTTCAACATTATTAGAAATACCTGATGGGGATGGAGTTGTTTTCAGAGGTTCGTATGTACAGAATAAACTTGATAACGATATCACAAATGCTATACAAGAAGTAATATCTTCACCAAGTATGGCTGATGCAGGAACTGGTGCACATGCAGTGCTTGCAAGAAGAATAAGTGGAAAGATAGCAACAATACTCGCCACTATTGTAAACGACACGGTATTTTCAACTGTATCATATTATGAGAAGGGAGGTCAACGCGAATTCTATCATGATAAGCAGAAGGTTTTAAAAGATATATCAACAAAAGAAGGGCATTGGAAAAGAGTTGTGAATCCTGGCGCATGTGAATGGTGTTCAGATCCGTCTCGAAATGCTTTTGAACGCCACACAGGGTGCAAATGTGGACACATAAAGGTAGGTGCATGATAATGAGAACAAGAATCAGTGGAAGTATGAGTAAGACATATCTTTCAGAAATAGGGAAGTCAGATGCTGTGAATAGTAGAGTTAGAATGACAGCATTGCAGGCTCAGACAATAGCTGAAGGAATAGCTAACGGAGTTGGGCGTTCAAGACATGCGCATACAAAAATGTCAACATTGGGTCCTGGTATATGGAACTCAACATATATACTACATGCAAATTCCGCTATTGTTAGAAAAAATGCGAAAAATATATTGAATAATGCTGCTTCTAGAGCAGGTGCACGAATGAAGGGAAGGTGAGAAAAATGTCATCGACAGGTTCTTATAAGGTTGCTTTTAGCCCTGATCTAACTAAATTCAAGGGTGTAGGAACAAAAATATCTACAATGGTCGGAGGCGGCTTGACCAAGGCACTCAGCGGTGCTAGCAGCGGTCTAGGTAGTATTAGTAGTGGTTTGAAATCGGTATCAGGTGTATTAGACGGTATCTCGTCAAAGATAACGACTGGAATGACGGTAGGTATAGGTGCTGCAGGTGCCGCCGTGGCATCATTTGTACCACAGGCTATAAAGGCCAGTGATGCAACTGATAGTTTTATCAATACATTAAAATTTGCAGGGCTATCAACTCAGCAGGTAATGCAGATGACTGCTCAAGCTAGGGAATATGCTGATCAGACCGTATATGACCTGAGTGATATCCAATCGATATCTGCACAGCTGGCTGCAAATGGCATCTCAGGTGCTGAAGGTCTAGCTGAGGCGGCAGGAAATCTGAATGCAGTTGCAGGTGGGACAAAAGACACTTATCGTTCAGTTGGTCTTGTTATTACGCAAACAGCTGGTATCGGACATCTAAATACGCAAAACTGGTTGCAGTTAGCAAACGCCATTCCTGGCGCTTCAGGAAAGCTTCAGGATGCATTGAAATCAGCTGGAGCATATACCGGCAATTTCAGTGATGCATTACAGAAAAGCCAAATCTCTGCTACTGAATTCAATGCTGCTATAGAAGAGATTGGTTCGACATCGCAGGCAGTGAGTGCAGCGACATCGACATCAACATTCTCAGGTGCATGGGGAAATCTGGAGGCTACTATAGTAGGTGGTATGAGTGATGCTCTGAACAAGAACAAATCATCATTGACAGGATTCATCAATCAATTAAACGGACCTGCACAACAAGCAACAAAAGTTTTCGGAAATGCACTTACAACTGTTGTTGGTGTACTCAATGGGAGCATAAAGATATCAACTCTTGCTGGACAAGTATGGTCAAATTCAATGTCTAAAATAAATGCTGGTATACAGACGCTGAAAAGTGATTCCCAAGGTGTATTCACATCTATAACGCAACAGATAATGGCATTTATGCAAGGCTCTGTCTCATTCTCTGATATGATTAGTGGAATAGGAGCAACACTGAAAAATGCATTCTCTATGCAGGATGTTGGATTCATCATTATTGCAATAACTGCTGCAATACCTATACTAGCAAAGATTACATCATTTGCAAGTGTCATCACTGGTGCTATGAGTAGAGGTATTGGAATACTAGCAAAGATAGTTCCACTGCTTTCGCCAGTAGTGCTAATAGTAGGTGCTATAGCTGCTGCTATGACAGTATTTCTGACAAGAACAGATCAGGGTAGGCAGATGCTTGCACAGGTAGGTGAAATTTTTGGTCAGATATGGGTTTCAATACAACCAGCACTCGAACAACTCATGACATCATTACAAAACCTTTGGTCTGCATTGCAGCCAGTAATGGCCAATATTATGGAAATAGTGATAGCGATACTACCAGCACTGACACCGATACTGCAAACAATTATTGGTATTATAACGCAAATTGCTGATGTAATATCAGCAGTTATCCCTCAGATCATGGAAGTGCTTACACCTATAGTGGTATGGATCATAAAAACTATGATTCCAATGATAAAGATGTCTTCACAGTATGTGTACAATGTCGTTGAAGGTATTGGTTCTGTAATAAAGAGCTTTGCAGATTTCTTTGTCAAGCTATTCAAAGGTGATATTATAGGAGCAATAAAATCGCTTGCTGGTGCATTTGGTAATATGGGTAAAATTTTCACGAGTCAACTTGATTTCGCTCGTGATGTAGGTAAATACATAATGCAAGGTATATGGAAAGGCATCAGTAATGGTTGGGGTTGGCTTACAGGAAAGTTGAGTCAATTCGTTGATGACTTCATGAAATTCATCAAAGGTCTATTTGGAATAAATTCTCCATCAAAATTGATGGCCAGTGGAGTTGGTGTATGGCTACCTAGAGGAATCGGAGTAGGTATAGATGACTCAACTGATGAACTTCTCGGTAAGGCAGGAAATTTGTCAGATTCCATATCATCAGCCATAAATCCAGATATCGGATTCAATATCAACGGATCGATTGGATCTATGGATTACAGCGATATAGGTAAAAAATCTGGTGGTTATGGTAGTAGTATAACAATAAATCAAGAGGTGAACAAAGCTGACTCGCTAATGGATATCTACATGCAGACAAAAGCGGCAGCAAATGGTTATTTTTCTAGGTCCATAGTTCCACCTATTGAGAGGACAAAGTGATGATATTCGATGATTATATGGTATTACCGCAATCGATTCTGAGAGTCAAAATAACTTTGTTGCGTGTATCCGTACGGAACTAACAGATAATGCGCTCAGAATCGATTACGGAGTATGTCAAACACTAGATATAGTAGTATATATGCTTTTATACCACTATATATAGTATGTGTGTTTTTACAATATAAATAATAATGTATACTACTATATGTAGTAGTAATAGTAGTATATATGCTTTTATACCACTGCATATAGTGGTATCATATATGTATACACGTAAAGGAGAACAAAAAATGGCGGTTTTTACCAGACAGGAGGCATTAGTAGGAGACTCGGCATATAGGGTGATGCTGAGTGGTTCTGACGCGGATTCTACTGCATACACTAACAATGTTATACGTTTGAGAAGTTCAGACATGATGAAAATTACTGGTGTATACACTAGTGGACATACCAGCAAATTCACGCCAACTTCTCGTGGTAGAAGAATTCAGGCAAGCAAGACCAGCACTGCAAGAACGATAGTACTGAATTTCGTTAGTGGAGATTCGAGTGGATTCGAACAGTCAGCAATAAAAGCATTTTTTACATATGATAGAAAAATAACATATACAGACCCAGAGCGGAAAATATCATCAATGAGTCTATGGGTTATAAGTATTGATGATCAGTTTTTCGGTGATGGAAACGATTCGATATCGATAACGTGCACTGCTGAATATGATGATATTAATGCATCACGAGAGGTGGTATTGTATACCTATGAGGGGACGACATGGCCAACGATAAATGTTTCGCTGACGAATCCACTGAGTGTTGATGCGAGCATAAGACTAAAAGTCGGAACAACTGATGGATCAACGATAAAATTCAGAAACTCGAAAATCACTCTGAGTAGCACAGGTGATGATGCCACCTCAACAGGAAGCATAACCTACATATGTGGTATAGATGGTATAGACAATTCATATACTGGTGCTGCGATCACGGTGGATAGTGTAGATGAGATAGTGGCTGGTAAGGCAATTATCGATGTGTCATCAACTCAAAAATTCTTCATAATACCGCCATATGAGACAGCAACGATAACGGCAATAATGACCGATCCATTTCCAATAGACGGTACTGCCAGCATAACAGTATCAGCATACTATACTGCGCCGCAGGGAATGTATGCAAATGGTTTCAGTATAAAGACAGCAGAATAAGGATAGCAAGGAGAAGATATCATGCAGACAGGAAGTAATATAGAATTCTACAATGAGACAAGAACAAGTTTTAGGGCGGCATCGACAACGAAAAATTCGTCCATTGGTGTATACACTGCTACCAGCATAGTATATAATGATATTTTTGGAGAGCCAGCAAGTGCAACGGTAGAATTTGAGTGCCCGACATCGTGGGCACTAGGATGCCTTCCACAGAAGGACAATGTAGACGTATCTCAGAGGGCGCGATATGTATCTATCACTATGCCTGATGGACTGCGGAAGACATTCCTTGTTGATGAAGCCGATATCCAGGAACTTGACTCAGAACAATCATCCGTATCCATTAAAGCATACTCACCAGAATATTGGCTGAGAATAGTTCCATCAACGATAAAAAACGCGAATTCAAAATTCACCACTACTCAGAGGTATTCTGATATTTTGAAAGCTGCACTCAATATGTACTCAATAGGGTATGAGGAAGAAAAAATAGACAGCGTATCGTTCAGAGATATTCCTATACTTGCATATGATAGCGACTATGAGCCTACTGCCGATGAAAAATTGTATTATGGCGTCATCAAACATGACATTGCAACATCTCCTGTAGATGAAAAGCCTGCAGCAATGATAGCATCTACCGATACAATTCCATCATATCCTGAGCCGCAGGGTAGTAAGATTTCAGACATCATGAAGGAATTTCCATATCTACTGAGCACTAGTGGAACTACTCAAGAGGTAGAGTATAGGCAGGATTTCGATATGGTATTGATACCAGCAAATTCACCATATAATGACGGTTGTCTATGGTGGAGATGGGCAATGAGACCAAAAACATCATCGGCGATGTATTTTTCTCGTGCCAATGGAACTATAACAGAAAATTCAAAAATGCATATCTCCTCAAAATCGTCAACATTAGTTTACCTGCCTGATGACGAAACAGGAAATTCTAGAAAAAATGTTGCATCCATAGGTGGCAGTATATACACTGGAGTGTGGAACTCCGTCTCGGCACAGCAGGCTGAAGCCAGTGGTATTTCAGGATCCGATATGACTGATGCTGATGCGACAAAGATAGCAGCTGCAGATGCAGCTGCTCTATCACCTATAACCGTTGATATCACGGCAAACGGCGATAGTATACATGAGATGATACGGCCTGGTATGCAGGCTTTTGTCAGATATGGAGACCAGACAATTAAATTTACTATAGGTGAGGTAGACTATGGTTTCGATGCTGATTCTGGGTGGAGTATAAATGTTCCACTTACAATAAGAAAAAACTCGATATCATATATATATACTCCAACGCCTACAAAGAACGATGATGAGAATTTATTGAATAATCCTGATGTTGAATCTCCTACAATTGATAACACAAATATTCCAGCAGGATACGATCCTTCTATCCCAGGTATATCTAATGATCATACTTCAGATATTCCAGATACTCTAGCAGTAGATCCATATATACCTGATGATATACATAACAGTGATAACAATAAAAATCCTGTAAAAATAATAATCAGCGAATCTATGGGCGATAATGCCGCTCGTGCAGGCTTCATACATACGGTAGATGGCCGCTGGTATGCCATCTACACTAATAAAATCGCAACAATGGAAACCTCATATATGAAACCTGTCGTAAAAAAACTTGATGGCATACCAGCTGATGCAAAATTCGCATCAGCTTGGTCTATAAGCGCTGGACAACAGAATAAAAGTAGTGATAATTATGATTTTGTTTCCACGGCATTCATGGTGAGTAGTAGTGGTAAAACCATGTATAAGGCAAAGATCACTAATGATGACGTTGCCATCACTCAAGGTCTCCTACCTGGTAAGTTCATAAGCATGTACTCAGAAGATAGAAATCTGAACTCAGCATTCTGGGTAATCACAAGCATTGGTAAATATAAAATTACGGATTCGCTTTTCGGTGGTCTTGATTTTGTAAATCCAAATAAACGCAGTCGTAATGATTTCCAGAACGACAACTGGATACGTGGGATAAAATCGGTCATAACTAATGGTGAGCAATATTACATGCTTGCAGAAAATGGATTCTTCAAATACGATTACAATGAACGTTTTAGTGCAAACGCAAATTGTATTATGCCAGCACCTAAAAGATCTCATCCAATAGGTATAATTTCACCAAGTGCGGTAGTATATAGCACTGGTGTATATAAAATTTTAGTTGATAGTGAAGCAGCAACAGGAAAGAAAATAAAAGGAATTTTTGATGGCAACATCATTGGTTTCTCTCCAACGGTTAATTCCGGTATAAGCGATAATGCTATAATATGGACAAAATATTCAGTATATATATGCAACAAAGATTTTGATGTATATAAAGTATTCTCTACTAATAAAGAGACAACAATAAAAAATGTTTATGTTTCACCAGCTGGAAACATGGTAAATTATCCAGACAATCTCTGCATATGTATAGTATATGAAGATGGAGGATACACAACAGTATATGGATCAGACAAAACATGGACACAATGCAAGAATTTTAGAGGAGAAAAGATAACTGCTCTGACAGGATTTTCAATAAATAGGATAACGAATACAAAACCATTGACTGCTGATGATAATATGCTTGAATATACTGGAGTCATGTATGCAACAAATACTGGTATATATGCACCATCTCTGAGCGGTGATAGCAAGCTTCAGGCGGCATTGCCGAATAACGGAATTGTTAAGGTAGCTGGAGAAAAACCATTTTTTGATGGCATAGTCTTAAGTGGTACAACTGCCAATCTAGTTGAAGAGTATGTAGGTGGCAGGAGCATTTGGATATCAAACAATGGAAAAACATGGATTATAGATACTAGTGCTGAGAGTGGCGAGAATATTGCTGCAGCTGATATCAATGAAATCAGCTCTAAAACTGGTTTAGCAACTAATGTTGTAGAAAATGATGGTGAATTCATTATTTTGAGTGATAGAGGAATAATGGATGAGATGGGTGCTAGAAAAGATGCTGGCATCACAATAACAAATCCTTCAGTTGTAAGAGACAGTTATAGTGGAGGTTTCTATGTGAGCTCTGATGAGGATGGATTATGGAAAATTCTACCAGGTATGCAAGGCATATCAGGTGCTCAGAATACCATGATAAGACAGGTGCCTACAAATGGAAAAATAACATATGTAAATCAATATTTCGCATCAGGTGCAGAGGAGGCATGGCTTGGTGAAAGAGCAACATTATATCCTATACTAGATATCAAAGATGGATCATTGATCAATGATCCCATCTGGATCGCTCCAACTATGGGTATAGTTGAATTCAATGAAGATAAAAACCCATACCCTGCAGGTAAGGGCAATGTTGGCATCATACAGAAAAAGTTGCGGCGTGCACCATTGAAGCAGAAATATAATCACATCGAAAACATATGTGGCGATCCAAAATGTTGGTTTGCTAATAGACAATATCCTGGTAACATGAATGGATGGGGTGGTGCAGCTATATTATGGGATGATACAGGAAAATATGCATTCATAGGGACAAAACTCGTTCAAGACAAGCCATTGAACCTGTACCAGGAGTACACTCTACCTGCAGGTGAGGTAGTAGCTGGTGTAGTATATGGATACGGAATCCTGAGCGCAAGCGGAAAAATGTATCTGCTGGATTCAGCTGGAAGCATGACAAATTCTATAATAACTCTTGGAAATGGTGTGAAAGCAACATGGAGAGTAGCTGGAGAAGATATTCAAAATGGAGGACAGATCGTTTTAGGTACAGATAATAAATGGTATCAAATCATGTATTCTGGTGGTACCTATATACTCGGTAGTATAAAAGACATGGGTGGAACCAATATACGATCATTTGCATGGTATGGTGGGACTTCAGCATATGTGGCTGCAGATGATGGAATCTATCAATACGATGGAGCGAATTCTGTAGCAAGTAAAATCATATCTGATGACACTATCAAAGCACTGACTGCACCCGAGAAAATTCATGAGAAGGAATCCTCGGATCAAAAAATCATTGGCGTACTCAAGGGTGACGGGTTTTATGAGCTGGAGAAAGACGATCTCGGACTGCATAAGTATGATGAAATAACCGGTTCTGTATATGATGTCATATGGAACGATTACGATTCAATTCTGATTTCGACAAATGATGGGGTATGGGTGATGGCAGGAGATACCGCACCATATAAGATACAAGATCTTACACTAAAAACTGGGGTAATGTATCCATTTAGAAATGGCAAAATATACGGAATCAGTGATATTAATGTTTTCTCTCAAGCAGTAAAAAGCACGGGCGAGACAGGTATCATAGCTACTGCTACTAATGGTAGTTATAAAGGTGCAGTATGGACTGACAACGGATACAAAATCAACGGCGTGTCATCTATACATTATGGAGCAGATAGTGGACAGGTGAATTATTTTGGTGATGAATCATATGGATACATGCCATCAAAAAACTTTAAAGCGGCTCCGTGGCTGGTGAGCGATGCACCACATGTCCAATATATAATACATCACAAATACGCTGATGATATATATACCGGAGGAATGTATGGAAAATATGGCGCATTTATGGATAATTTCTTTATGCTGCATGGCAGTGAGTATGGAAGCATAGAACAAATTTGGTTTGGTGGAAATAATATAACAGCACTGATACTGACAAAAAATGCATTACTGAGTGTAAATTCTATGTCAAGGAATCCAATAGTAGTAAAACTCATGGATAGAAAATCTTCAGATGATATTAAATTCATAGGTAGAAACGATGGGTCAATATCAGGAGGTTCTTTATTTGCTCCATATATCATGATTAATGGAACATTGAAATATGTGGATTCTGAATTGTATACCGGTACTACTGATCGCTACATGTATACACTGAAAGACATAACTAATTTAACGGGAGAAGTATTGTATGCAAACCCTGCTAAAATTAACTATGACGCTTCATCAACTGGATTCGTAATAACAAATACTGGATTTTGGAGCATAACCAACGCGATCGCTAAAAAAATCACTGGTGTATATACTAACAATGATGGAACTTCCAGCACTAGACAACTTGAGCCGCTTACGAAAAAACCATCAGTGGCTATTGGTCAACTGACATTATTATTCGGTACAAATCCTAGTGGAGAAAGATTTGATGGGTCAATAATCATATCTCGTGCAGAGCAGGACGGAGGCGGTGCCATGATCATGGCACTAAAAGGAGATGGAACATTATTCTCCGTTCTAGAAATATCTGAATTAAGTCATATGGGGGCTGTGAGCACAGATGCTATGTATGGAGAGTCCCATAATAATAAGTCCTATGACAATAATTCAATTCTTGATAACTCTGGAAGCGCTCTTGCTCAGGTAGGTGAGCACGTGTATGCAATAGCACCAAAAAATGATAACAAGTATCTGTCGTATGTGATAGAAGATATAACTAAAAAAATATCTGATGTAGCATCTGACATTATGGTATCATTATAGTGTAGCTAATTCGCTACATAAATGGCCAGGGAAAATCATCTCTGGCCATTTTCCATGTATACTCTTATATACATGTAGACGACATTGGATATTTCACGTGAAATATCAAAATTTTATGGAGGGAAAAATGTTTAATTTTTCTACTAAAGAGAAAGAGTCCATTCTTGTATGGTCAAAATGGATCGCGTTAATAGGATTGCCAGCACTCGCCACACTATGGTTAGCGCTCAGCGGTACATGGGGTGTGGATCCTGTGATTTCACAGAGAATCGCGGCAACGATTACATCTGTAGATGTCTTTCTTGGCACAGTTTTAGGTGTATCTGAGCAGAAAGCCACACGGACGCTCATGACGACAATACAGGCCACACAAAAGGAAATCCTTGCTAACACTAACACTAACACTAATCAGGATGATAACAATGAGAACAAATAATAAGATTTTTTCGGTAATATTCGCTATGCTGATGATTTTAGGTATCGGTATAGCACCAACTACAGCTCATGCTGATAGCAATGTAATGCACGGCATTGATATCTCATCATGGCAGAACGGTATTAACTGCGGATCCATACCTGGTGATTTCATCATTATAAAGGCAACTGAGGGGACTAACTACACATATAACGGTATGCATTCATGTGCAAATGCTGCACTTGCGGCAGGTAAGAAAATTGGTTTTTACCATTTTACATATAATGCGAATTCAGCATCAGCAGAAGCATCTCACTTCTTGAATGCAGTGAAAGCATATAAGGGTAAAGCAATTCTCGTCCTTGATAACGAGACCAATACCAACCCCACATGGGCGCTAACTTGGATGAGAACAGTGAAGGCGTATTCAGGTGTCAACCCAATCATATACCAGAGTGCAGGAACTGTTCGTTATATGAGCGCAGTTGCTGCTGAAAATTATGGATTATGGATAGCTGGATATTATAATGGATATAACCCAGTATACGGATATAATCCATACTCGCTACCATACTCTACAGGTGCATGGAAAAATGCGGCAATGTTCCAATACACCAGCACGGGTAGGATTGTGGGATGGAATGGAAATCTTGATCTCAATGTCTTCTATGGTAGCAGGGGCACATGGGATGCATACGCTAGGAGCATAGGTAGCAGCTCTATGGTAATCCATCATGCAACAGATCCAGTTATACCAAAAAAGGTAATAACTGCAACAAA
>Ga0172377_10003772_pt1 | contig 15595 bp, 13 predicted proteins | sample Pumphouse3metaG_FD_119749 | JGI IMG/M metagenome (GOLD analysis project Ga0172377, IMG submission 119749) | Leachate microbial communities from a municipal landfill in Southern Ontario, Canada - Pumphouse #3 metaG | ecosystem: Engineered > Solid waste > Landfill > Unclassified | place: Canada...
CATATAAACTTTTATTAGAACCATGCCTATCGGACATATTTAACTTTTCTCTCACAGCATCCCTTCTGACCTGATTCAATCTTATTTTATTATCCAATTCAACATCTGGCATATTTTTACACTCTTATAGTTGTTAGATTCTCGAGTATTGTTTACAGTTTTTCTTCTTTTGTTTTTTGTCATTTCTACTAATTCCCGCCTGTCATTCCGACCAAACAAAGCTTTGTAATCAAAGTTTGGAAGTGGAGGAATCTAGATCCCTGCCTGCCGTTGCTACAGCGTTGCAGACAGGAGGTCGAGATGACCCATCGGAGCTCAAAATCATATTGAAAAAAGCGGATAAAAGGTATAAATAACGCTATTAATTCTTACATCTTGGCACATAAATAACTCTTCTTTATTATAACCCAAAAAAACAAAAATTACATTCCCGCTAAAAACCCCTCATCCTTGCAAGACGGTAATCCGCCGTAGCAATCACCAAATATAATCTTTACACAATAATTAAAGACTTATTTGAAAAATTTAATCATTGTTAGTCCTCTAGCTCCTTCTTTGCCTCTTCGATTTCCAACAATTGCCGAGGATCTGAAGTAATTATCTGATCTTCGCTGTAAGAAGCCACCACTTTTATTGCCGCATGCTTATTGCCGGCAAAAAATATTCCCTCCCCCACATTGCTCTCCAACAAGAGAAATTTCTCCTGATCGGTCAAAAAGAATGTTTCCTGCACCACATCGATTGCCGCCGTGGATTGTTTCAACAAAAACTGCGTTGAAGCATTGGTCACAATCGGCTTTCCGTAACGCGATCCCATAAAATCATTAACATCCTGAGTGATAGTTGTCAGTCCGGTATAATATTTTCGACATCGCTTGGCAATTCCAAATAAAAAGGAAGCGGCATCCTCATGTTGCATCATAACCCAGGCTTCATCCACCACCACTAATCTCTTTTTCAATTGCGATCGCATCTCGTTCCAAATAAATTGCAAAACCACATACATTGCAATCGGACGCAACTCGTCTTCCAAATCTCTAATATTAAATATTACCAACTGATTATCCGTCTTGATATTGGTATGCTTATTCAAAAAACCCGAAAAAATCCCCTCGGTGTAGCGCTCCAGTCTGACCGCTAAAGACTTGGCCCCGTCCATATTGCGCAAAACCTCATACAAATCCGTCATAGTCGGGAATTGATCCGGCATCAAAATCGATAAATTAGTCTGCTCGGTTATATCCCGAATAGCATAAGTTTCTCTGATGGCGCTATCCAAAATCGAATTTTCTTCGGGTGTAATATTGCCCAACATTATCCTCAAAAGTCCGACCAAGTTGGCGATAGCGTTTCTCAAAATATCGGCTGTATCTTCATCTTCGGAAGCTCTTGGCAGATCAAAAGGATTAAGTTGAAACTTGGAGTTTAGAGATATTTTTATAAAACTACCCCCGACCGTTTCCGCCAAATGTTTGTACTCATTCTCCGGATCAATGATAATTATATTGGTCCCCAACATCATCGAGCGCAAAATCTCAAGCTTTACGGCATAACTTTTTCCGGCGCCGGATTTGGCAAAAACCACCATATTGGCATTTTCCATTTCAAATCGGTCAAATAAAATTAAACTGTTGTTATGACGATTGATACCGTACAAGACCCCTGTATTGGAAGAAAGTTCGGCTGAGACAAAAGGGAAAACCGTCGACAAAGGAGAGGTGTTGAGGTTATTGGCGACATCCAGTCTGTCTTCGCAAAGCGGGACCGTTGAAGCCAATCCCTGCTCCATTCTAAAGCTGGCCGGCTTGGCATACACCATCTGAGCTTCCAAAATCGACTCGATACTGTGATTTATCTTATTTAAATTAGTGGGACTTTCTCCGAACATGGTTATATATATCCCCACTCGAAAAAAACGCTCCGTGCCTTCTTGTAATTTGGTTCTTAATTCCTCGACATTTTCCAGCGCCGATTCCAACATCGGATTTCTCACTTTTCCGGACTCCGCCTCCAGATTTATCCGAGATTGAATTTGAGTGGTTGATTTCAATAAGCCTTTCAAGATTTTATTGCTATCGACCGGATGAATGAAAATAGAAATATTAATCGGAAAATCGACATTAATCACCGGAGAAAACCAATTTACGCTCAAAAATCTCGGAAAAGCCATCACAAAAATAGTCTTGGAAAAGGTCTCGCCTATCTCCAAATAACTGGGTGTCACCCTAAAGGCGGCCGGAGCGATTAAATCTTTTACCACCGCCAAGCCTTTTCTATATTCATCCTCTTTTTTCAAAACAGGATCAAATTGATGTTCTTGTTTACTTTTATTTAAAAACATAAGTTATTTTAATTTTTTATTTTTTAGAAAATTCTATTCCACCTCCAACATATCCAAATCCTTGATAGTTGTACTGGTATAAACAGAGGGGTTGTAAGAAGAATAAAGTAGCTCTATCAATTCCTCGGTTTTTAAAACTGTCGACCTAACACCCAAAGCCCCCAATCCGGAAGCCACTTGATCGACTCTTTGCCAGAGTTGGTTTTTATGGGTTTCAAAAACTTCAATTGTTTCCAAAATTTGATCTTTGGGATTGAAAAGGTTCATCACCGAATCCAAGAAACCTTTTTCCAAATTTTCTATCGGATAAAAAGGCACTACCAAATAAAATTGTTTGGTCATTATTTGAGAAACTTCGGTTAAACTTTTGATAAAATTGGAGTATTCGGTTATTTGCATACGCATCAATTCGTTGGTTTGCATCCTTCTTTTCTTATCCAGTAAACTTATATAAGGATCTATATCCAATTTTTTGGAACTAATCATTATCTGCACCGGAAAATCCAGCGAATTCAAAAAGTTTTGATATCCTCCGATTATCGCCTCTTGCTCATCCGAAGATTTAAGATCAAAATTAATCGAAGAAACCAAAAGGACCGCCCTTAAGGATCGATTTTTCAAGACAACTATGTCGTTTTTTATTTCTTCGACATCGATATATTTCTGCGCGCTCATCCCCGCATTGTCTGTGTTTTGTTTTTTAGTATGCATCAGTTCCATAATTTATCATTTTTTGTTTAAATCGTTTAATATGTCCGTCTGACTGTCCAATATCTTTGACAGGTCATATATTTCTTTTTGGTGAATATCTTTTTTGGTTGCGACCGTTTCAGTCTCTTTTTTCTTGAGATTTTTTCGATAATCCGGCATTTCAGAACCCCTTCTCCAAATATATATTTTCGGCCTGACAAAAAAAATAAACATCGAACCGATAAATTTTATCAGCGGTTGCCCGTAAGGTCGATAAAAAGCCAAAGCGAGAAAAATTCCGGCCACCGGGATCGCGGCAATAAAAAAATTAACCTTACTCTCGATCATCATCCACATCAAAAAAAGCACCGCCCCCATGGCAAAAATCCATAACAACTGTTTGGCTGTCAACGGACCGACAATCCGGTCTTCGATATCGATAAACTGGGGAACATTATAATGCATAACATTAAATCTATTACAGGGTTAACGAGTTAACGCATTAACGAATTATAAAAAAAATTAAATGCATTTAAATGCGTTAACTCTTTAATTCGTTAACTAAAGAATAAAAAATATTTTTTATTCTAAGGGATTTATTCTGCCAAAAAAATCACTCTTGGGGTTTATGGCTGTTCTTTGCGTGGGTTGTTGTCTTAAACTGGGTGTCATTTCATCTTCTTTTTCTTTTTCTACCGGAAGCTTCTGAGACGAAGAAAACTTCAAATTATTTACACCCTCCAAATCTCCTCCGCCTTTTGAGACTTCCTCTTTTTTAATTGACTTCAAGAAGCTCCATCCGCTCTTCTTGACTTGAGGCGTCTCTCCGAAATGCGCGCTACCGAGATTCCAGCTGTTTCCGTGCACATGTTTGATGGTTGTTTTTTTGTTCAAATCCTCTTCGTTTTTATTTTCTTCCATCTCTCCAAATGTGGCATGACGCTCCTTATCTTCTTTTTCGGGTTCTTCTCTTTTTTTTACATCAAAAACATTTTTTGGACCGATATCTCTTGTTGGATTTCCGATTATTCCGAAATTGCCCTGAGGGATTGTTGTTGGTTTTTCTCTTTGTTCGCCTATTCTTTCCGGAACCGATTCAAAAACTATTTCTCTTTTTTGGATATCCACCCCGACCGGAGTTCCTTCTTCCAGAGATTTTATCACTTGAGACAAATTCTGTCGCTCGGAGGGATTTAATTTTTTGGTGTTTTTGCTGTGATATAAATAACTGCTTCTTTTCATTATATCCTTATTTCCCGCTCCCACCAAATTATAATAGTCTTCTACCCAATTAATCAGCGTGGGAGAAATCATTTGTCCTTCGGATTCTATCGATTGATTTGTTATTTTTTGATTTTTTATCTCGGGAAATTTTTCGATAGCTTTTTCAATCGGCATTTTTTCGGTTTTGGTAACTTCTGATCGCTTTACATCTTTACTGATGATCCGATCTTTGACATAGCGAGCGATGTTTTCCGCGTCCTCTTTTGATATTTTTGATTCTTTTTCGATTATCGATGCAAAATCATCCAGCTTCACTTCTCCAAAATAATAACTGCGAATCACTCTGGCAATCGGGGCCATTTGCAATAGTTCCAAATTATAATGCGCCCCGATAGCTTTTATCTTATCGGCGGTTTCATGAGAAACTAACTTATCTTTAATGTTCTCCGGTAATTTGATAAATCTATCTTGCCTATCAATAACTTGTTCGGTAGTTTCATCGTCTGGATTAAGAGTCGAAAAAACAGCCTGTGGCGCGGTGCACATTCTTTCCTGAAATCCTTCACTTAATTCTAAAAATTTACTTAACATAATTACAAAAAACTATTAAAATCCTACGGCCATAGACCGCCTGTTTTACCTTGAGCATACTTCTCGCCACCTATTTCAGCCATTAGCTTGTTTCTAGCTGAATTATCATAAGCGCCTATAACTTCTCCCGCGGCTACTCCAACTCCCAAATTACCAAATTTAGTATTTGTAAAGTTTATTCTTTCTATGTTTTGATCCTTCCATTCTAAAGGACTTAATTTATTAAATTCAGTTTTAGCTATATTCTTGGTTTCATCTGAAGTCAATGATCTTCCTAGTTTAGTCTTCTCTTCTTCATACTTCGTTCTAATCAATAAATCAATATTCTTCTTTTTAACATTTTTTTCAAATAAATCTTTGTAAACTTTATTACCTTCAAGATTTTTAAGCCCCTCCTGATATTGAGAAAAAGCTTTATCTGGATCTTTATCAAATCCCTTATTTTCCGCTCTCTCCAACGCCAACGCCATTTTCTCAGCCTTAGTGCCCTTTTTACTATCAATTCTAGCCATTTCAGAATCGCTAATTCCCCCAGCTTCTTTCCATTTCTTTCTTGATTCTTGAACCAATTTTTCGTTAGCACCCTTAACTCCAAGAAAATCTGCAGCTTTAGTCTTTTTTCTTTCCGATTTGGATTTATAATTATCCCCCCAACTATCCCATTTTGATTTCAGTCCTCCAATTCCACCGGAAATTCGATAGCCGGATCCCATATCAACTCCTCTTCCAATCATTTTGGTTCCTCCCCAGGCCAAAGTTTGACCATATCCCTTTATCTTATTACCTGTTTTCTTGGCCATATTCATGGCCATTTCAGATCCCCTTCCACCAAATTTTTGAGAAGCGATAAGTCCCATCCAAAGAAACACTATTGGAACAATAAATTTAAAATAACTAAGCGATGCGGATGCATTATCTCCAATTGGAAGATTTCTATCAAAAATCAATATAGCCAAATATAAGAAAAAGGTCATAACGGGACCGAGAAATGCGTACTTAAATAAGGCGCTCCACCAATCATTCGCCACATTCTTGGTATCCGGAAAAAAAGCAAATGCAAACCCCGCTGGGGATACAATTAATAAAATAACAAATGCAAGAATTCTTATTAATAGATTTAATCCAATTGCAAGCAATGTTATAAGAACTATAAAATTAAGAATTACACCCATAATAATAGTTGACATAGCGCTACTTATATTGTAAGAATTTTTTAAAGCCTCTCCAAAATTAGTAACATCAACTAATTTAACAGCTTTACTAGGTCCTGAACTAAAAGTAGTTTCTATCAAAAAATACATTGCTGAATTGGAAAAATCTATAATAAAAAGCGCAATCGGAAAACTAAAATTAACTAAAAGTGCCATTACAATAAGCATTATTATAACCTTCCTGAGATGATATTTCTCCACCTGAAAAATAGTCGCAAAAGCGGAAAAAAGCAAAAGTAGCATAAAAAACATATTGAGCAAATCCCTAACAATAACCCAGCCTTTATAAATTGCTTCCAAATTCAAAAAGTTACTCACAAAATCTTGATTTAAGACCGCATCTAATATCGGACCAGCAACATGAATAATGAGATATGCCAAGATATCACCTATTCCATTTAGAGCTATTTTAAATGGTTTTGCAGCTACATCAAGTGCGAGTTCTTTGACAGTCTCTCCGACACCCCCTTGTTGCATCGCCTCTAGCATTATTTCCCCACCTCCGCTTTCAGGAGTGGAAAAATAATACCAAGGAAGAGGTGTAGTGGATTGATCAGCTCCTAAACAAAAATTCACGTCTAGAATCATCATTCCAAAAATCAAAAACAAACCCAACTTACCCAAGGCTTTTTTGGTCGGCTTTTTAAATATGTTTTTTATTTTTTGTTTCATTAACAAAATAATAACTTTTTCATTTTTTGTTTTTTATTCCGAGCTATTTTCCCACTCCGCAATCTTTTTTTCCACCAATAAAACTCTTTTTTCCAAAACAATATAATTTTTTCTTATTTCAATATCCTTATTTTTTTCTTTATTCTTAACTATCTCTTTTTTTATCTTATCAATTTCTTTCTTTGTGTTTAATATATCCTTTAAATTTTTATTCAATTTATTGTCTATTTTATCAATTCTTTTATTGACCCCCTCAAATCCCCTCTCCATCCTTCTTTCCAAATTATCAAACCTATTTTCCAATCCATCAAACCTATTTTCAAGTCCATCAAACCGGGCTTCCAATCCATCAAATCTATTTTCAAGCCCATCAAATCTATCTTCTAAATTATCAAACCTGCTTTCCAAAGAAATGATCCTTATCTCCAAAGAATCCACTTTCTTCTCCAAAGATTCAAATCTTTTTTCAAAAGCATCAAATCTCTCTTTGAGGGTTGCTAATCCTTCTATCATGATATCAAATTTGGAATTCATATCTTCCAAAATCACTCCGAATTGATTCATCATTTCTTGACTTAAAGTATTCGATTTTTTTTCGCTCTTTTTCATAAATTCCAAAAAATCACAAAAATCAAAAAATAAATTTTACCACGCAAATTCTACTCAGTCATTATACCACAAAAAAACAAATGTCAAAATAATTTTTTTAGTTTAATTCTAAAATATAAATAAGGTGCCGGACTCTAAAAGCCCAATAGGGCTCTTAGAGTCTTTAATTCAGCACCATCAAGCATAAAGATGTCCTAGTAACCCGCAATTGCAAATAATAATCTCTCCATAGATAAATTACAAAATTATTATAATAATTTCTTTAATTAAACAAAAAACAGCTCCCAAAAAGAAAGCTGTTTTTTAAACTAACTTATAACTACACTACAAAAATAAAAATTTGTCATTTGAAATTTAGAATTTGTAATTTTAGTAAATATATCCCTTTATCACTTTATTCTTAGTGGAAATAGTTCTTTTACTGGTCTTGGCCCAACCTTTGTAATTCATTTCCGAAACCGTGATCGAATCCTTGCCGACCGACTCGACAATCGCCACGTGTCCCCACCAAGATTCCGAGGTTACCAAGATTGCTCCTTTTGCCGGCGTTTTTCCCGTTTTATAACCGCGCGCCTTGGCATTATAGAGCCAAGTTCCCGCATTTCCGCCCCAAGGAACATATCTTTTTTGCGCCACATACCAAGTACAATAACCGTAAGGAAATCTATGTCCCGTTCCGGCCTTGCCTTCCAATTTCACACTGCCTGAAATCTTCGGATCTCCCCCTTGCGGAGTAGCGTAAGTTCTCCTATCCAATCCGACCGAATCATCACTGGCTTGAGTCGGAACTTCTTTTTGCCCGCCGGGAATAACGATTTCTTGACCCTCTTTTATCTCCCCGTTAGCCGGGATATTGTCATTGAAGGAGATTATTTTGTCTCTTTCCGCCTTGTATTCTTTGGCGATGTTGTCCAGATTTTCATCTTTCTTGACCACATGAGTCAAACCGGCCACCGGCAAAATAAAGATTTTATCTCCCGGTCTAATCTCATCAACATTGTCAATATCATTGGCCCACAAAATAGTATTAGTGGTAATACTGTACTTTTGAGCGATAGTACTTACCGTATCTCCCTCTTTTACCGTATAAACTTCCACTCCGCCGTCTTCCTCGGGATCCTTCAAAACCGGACTGGAAGGAGCACTGACTATTTTTCCATCCAAACTGCTCAATTCCATCTTCTCCTCCTCTTTAGCTTCCGGGTTTACCGCTTTACTGGCCGAATAAACCGGCGCCAGAGCGGATTCCTTGTTTTTCTCAGCCTCCATAGCCAAATTATTTTTTACTCTTTCTCGAGGCTCTTCTTTCCATTCACCGATCAAAAAATTACCCGACTGTCCCTCTGCCGCCATATTGGTAGCTGTAACCAAAACGGCGCTCGAAACAACCACCGCCAAGGCGGAATATTTCCTAAACAGATGCAGTAACTTGATGGTCCTGTGTTTTTTTACAAAAAGAGCCACTTTTCTTTGGGTATTGTAGGTTCGAGTCTGAAAATTTTTACTTTTTTCAGCTATTTTTTGAAAAAATGCAATAATTTGTTTTTTACAAATAGAGCAAAATTCTTTCTTTTAGCTCAAATTTTTAGAAAATTGCAATAAAAAAACAACCTTCATTAAATTTAAGCCCTAATTTTTATACTTAAACAAGTATATTTATCTCTACCCTTTTTGTCAATGAATTTATCCACATCCCACCTCAAAAACCTTATCAATAAAGGCTTTTTGGTTATTTTTTAAATTTTAAAATCATCAAAAAACAATAAATATTTCACCCGATTTAAATTAAATATCAAAGCATCAAAAAATATTCTGTCCCAAAACAATCGATTGTGCTAAAATATTAATTGTTATGAAAAAAAATGAAATTGACCAATTGCTAGGAGATTTTTTGGAATATTTGGAATTAAATCTCAATCGAGCTCCCAAAACCATTGAAAATTATCAACATTATTTGGAGAGATTTTTTACATTTTCCCAAATTAAATCCCCTCAAGAAATAACTCTGGAAAAAGTCAAAAAATTCCGACTCTTTCTCAATCGCCTGGAAAAAGATCAAAAAAATCTCCAAAAATCAACTCAAAATTATCACATTATCGCCCTCCGAAATTTTTTGAAATATTTGGCCAAGCAAGATATCCCTTCTCTTTCGGCCGAAAAAGTCGAGGTAGGCAAAAATCCCCAAAAAGAAATGACTTTTCTGGATTTTGAGGAAATACAAATGATTTTGGAATCCGTAAAAGGCTCCTCTTTGAGAACCTTAAGGGACCGAGCTATTATAGAATTGCTTTTTTCGGCCGGATTGAGAGTTTCCGAATTGGCTTCTCTGGATATCCAAAATATAAATCTCAAAACTCAGGAATTCAGCATAATCGGCAAAGGCTCAAAAATGCGCGTGGTTTTTATCTCCGACTCAGCCAAAAAAGCGCTGGAGGAATATTTAAAAAAAAGGGTTGATATAGATCCGGCTCTTTTTATTCGCACCAATAAAATCGGCTTTCAAAAAGAAGATGATTTGCGACTCACGCCTCGCTCGATTCAAAGAATTGTAAAATATTATTCTCAAAAAGCGGGAATTATCAAAGATGTCCATCCACATACATTCCGACACAGTTTTGCCACCGACTTACTGGCCAACGGAGCGGATATTCGCAGTGTTCAAGCTATGTTGGGCCACTCCTCCATTACCACCACTCAAGTTTATACTCATATCACCAACCAAAAACTCCGCGAAGTCCACAAAAAATTCCACCGAAAAAAGCAATAATATCCAACGATCAATATTCATTTAATAAATACATGGTATCGAATAAAACCTATTTCAATGCTACAACATTGAATTTATTTACCGAAAAAGGATTCTTTTTCGCAGCTGCCGTATGAAATGAAAGGCCGGAGAAAAAGAAACTTTTTCGGAAAATAAACGCTCTATTCGCTACCGGTTCAAACAAATATTCAATAAGATATTGGAACATTAAATAAATATTGATTATTGGATATTGAGTATTTTTACCCTAAAGAATTATAAATAACACTCTAACTTATCTAAAAAATAAATATTTCAATACACATGAACTTACTCAAAGATTTAAATCCTTCCCAAAAAAAAGCCGTCATCACCACCGAGGGACCGGTTTTGGTAATCGCCGGAGCAGGAAGCGGTAAAACCAAAACTCTGACTCATCGAGTGGTTTTTCTAATTCAAGAAAAAAAAGTTCCCGCCCGCAACATTTTGGCCGTCACCTTTACCAATAAAGCCTCCAACGAAATGAAGGAGCGTATACTCAAACTTCTCGATAAAGAAAAAAACTCCTCTCAGATTCCCCATATCGGCACATTTCACAATATTTGCGTAAAAATTCTTCGCCAAGAAATTGGTCTTTTGGGCTACAGTAGATCTTTCAATATTTTTGATGATCAAGATCAACTATCCTTAATCAAAAAAGTTTTTACCGAATTGGAGATTAACAAGGATCAATTTAATCCCAAAAATATTTTGAATAATATTTCCCGGGCCAAAAACGAACTTCAGGATCCGGAAGCTTTTGAATTGCAAGCCACCGGATATTATCAAGAAATCATCGCCAAGATATACAAAAATTATCAAAAAGCTCTCAAGGAAAACAACGCACTTGATTTTGACGATCTTATTTCTCTAACAGTCAAAATTTTTGATCAATTTCCCCCTGTTTTGAAAAAATATCAAAATATTTTTCGCTATATAATGGTGGATGAATATCAAGACACCAACCACGCTCAATATCGATTGATTAAGTTACTCTCCCAAAAAAACCAAAACATCTGGGTTTGCGGAGACGATTTTCAGGCTATTTACGGCTGGCGTCAAGCCGATATAAGAAATATTTTAAATTTTGAAAAAGATTATCCGCAAACCACTGAGATAAAATTAGAGCAAAATTATCGCTCCACCCAAATCATCCTTGATGCCGCCGCTGAAATAATAGCAAGAAATGTCAATCAAAAAGAAAAGAAAATTTGGACAGAAAAAAAAGGTGGTCAGCTTATTTCAATTTTTGAAGCCGAAGACGAAAAAGAGGAAGCTCTTTTTATCGCCGACGAAATCGCTCACCTGATAAATTCAGGTGATAAAAACTACTCCGATTTTGCCGTCCTCTACCGCACCAACGCCCAATCCCGAATTATCGAAGAAATTTTTTTGAAGCAATCCGTTCCTTACAGAATAATCGGCGGAATAAAATTCTATCAAAGAAAAGAGATAAAGGATATCATCGCCTACCTCAGATTGATTCAAAACCCCGACGATTTGGTCGCCCTGGAAAGAGTCATCAATGACCCGCCCAGAGGAATAGGCAAAGTAACTCTCAAAAAATGGCTTGATTTATCAAAAGAAAACAAGCAAAATCCGATTTCCTTCGCTCTCTCCGCCAAAGATTTCGGCTCGATAAATAATTCCAAAAAAGAAGCAATTATCGATTTTTGTCAGTTAATAAAAAAACTTGAAAAGCTAAAGGAAATTTCTTCTCTTCAAAAATTGATTACAAAAGTTTTTCAATTGTCCGGCTACGAAAAAATGCTTGAAAAATCCGAAGAAGACGGGGAAACCAAATTGGAAAATATCCGTGAATTATTAAGTGTTTCTCAAAAATATCAAGGCGAATTGGCGACTGATTGTCTGGATTCTTTTTTGGAAGAAATTTCTTTAGTTTCCGATACTGACAAGATTGATCAAGAAAAAAACGCCGTCCACCTTATGACTCTGCACAGTGCCAAGGGATTAGAGTTTCCGGTAATTTTTATCGCCGGACTGGAAGAAGGAATTCTACCGCACTCCCGAAGCATTTTGTCACCCAAAGAAATGGAAGAAGAACGTCGGCTGATGTATGTCGGCATAACTCGCGCCGAAGAAAAAGTTTATCTTGTTTTTACCGGCCTCCGAACAATTTTCGGCTCCACTCAATGCAATCCTCCTTCCCGCTTCTTAGCTGACATTCCCGATCATCTCTTGCAAACATCCACCAAGCAAACGCCTCCCGCCAAAGAAAATTTTTTGGAAAAAAAACCGGCTAAGAAAAAAGTATTTTCAAATTATCCCGACGGAGCAAAAGTTTTTCATCCGGATTTCGGGGACGGCGTTGTTATTTCCAGCGACAAAGAAAACATCACAATCGTTTTCCAGAAATTCGGCATCAAAAAACTTTCCCTTCTTCACGCCCCACTTAAAAAAAGATAAACAAAATACTTTTTAAATCCCCGATTTCGACTTATTATCATCCACCTATAAAATATGCCAAAAATACAAACTTTCAAAGAAAAGGTTCTCCGGGTGGTGAGCCTGATTCCCTCAGGAAAAACTTTAACCTATCAAGAGGTTGCTCGAAAAGCCGGCTCCCCCGGAGCTTTTAGAGCGGTAGGCAATATTCTCAACAAAAATTATGACCCGACTATCCCCTGCCATCGAGTAATTCGTTCAGACGGAAAAATCGGCGGATACAATCGAGGAAAAAATTTAAAAATCAAACTTCTCCGAAAAGAAAGGGTTCTTTTGCAAAAAGATAAAGAAAAACCGCACAAATAAAATTTTAAAAGCTATTTTAAACCGAAAATCTCAGTTTCATTTAAGGCTTTACAAACTAAATCAACAATATCTATTTTTTTTTCCGCCTCAAAAATTTCATTAATTTTTCCTTTTGTTTCCGGATTTTTCGGCATAAATCGAGTACAACAATCTTCATGAGGCAAGATGGATATCGAATAAGTTCCGATTTCTTGAGCTTTTTTTATGATTTCCAATTTATTAAAACCGGCTAAGGGCCTAAGAACGGGGATTCTAATCGCCTCATTAACCGCACAAATATTTTCCAAGGTTTGAGACGCCACCTGAGAAACAGCTTCTCCGGTATAAATAACCGCTTGTCTGTTTTTTTTCGCCACCGCTTCGGCTATTCGAAACATCATCCTCCGATACAAAATAATTCTCAACTTCTCGGGGCATTTCAAAACCACTTCTTTTTGAATTCTCGCCAAAGGAACCATAAAGATAGTGGCTTTATTTTGGAACTTATTTAAAACTCGAACCAATTCGACAACTTTATCATTTGAGGCTTGAGAGGTATAGGGCATGGAATGAAAATGAATAAAATCAACCTTCACTCCTCTTTTTAAAGCAAAGTACGCCGCCACCGGAGAATCAATTCCTCCGGAAAGCAAAACTAGGGCTCTTCCGGCCGAGCCCACCGGCAAACCGCCCATTCCATCAAAAACATCCGTATAAATAAAAGCTCTATTATTAACCAATTCGATAAAAATTTCTATATCCGAACCTTTTAATCTGACTTTTTTTCCGCTTTTTTTGACGATAAAAGCCCCAACCTCTCTATTTATCCCGGTGCTGTTCAAAAAAAAGTTTTTTTCCGATCGTGAAGCTGTTACTCTAAAAGTTTCAAATTCTTTTACCGCCAACATTTTCCAACAAGCCTCCTGAATTTTTTCTATATCGACAATTTCTTCTTGAGCAAAAGCAAAACCGGTTACTCCGGGCACCTCCCCAATTATTAAAAAGTCGCCCTGATTAAAACCGCTTCTCGCCTTTATAATTATACGCCCGGAAATTCTTTTAACATATTCAAAACAATCGGGAGAAATTTCCCTACTCAGTTTATTTTTTATGTTTTCTATTAAAACCCGCTCAAAAAACAACCTGTTTTTTCCTTTCAAAGCAATTTCATCATAGTGACAAACGATTATCATAATTTTATTTCTTATTAGTCAGATTCTATCAGTTAGCCCAATTAAGCTTTTTGTATTGTAAGTTTATATCTTAAAATAAGCAACTTTATTTTTTTTATTGTAAAATTTGACAACTTTTTTTATCAATAATATAATCTAGATAGGAATAATTACTAATAATAGCTAGAGGTGGAGCGTCTTACAAATCAAAAGCAAATAATTCTTGATTATTTACGTAGCACTAAAAGCCACCCTACTGCCGAGGATGTTTTTCTTAAAGTTCGAAAGAGACTTCCTCACATCAGCTTAGGAACTGTTTATCGGAACTTAAATCAATTTGTCCGGAAAAATACCATCCGAGAATTGTCGGGAGAAACCAAGCGATTTGATGCTGATATAAGCCTACATCATCACTTTGTTTGCAAAAAATGTCATCGCGTAATTGATTTGAGTGATATTGTTATTAGCAAGAAATATTTAAAAGAAAAATTTAAAGAAATCGGGGAAGTAACCGACTATGAACTTTTTGTTTATGGGGTTTGTGAGGAATGTAAAAAAAATTAGTTTACATATTATATTCAATATTTTACATAGAAAAACCAATAATTTTTAGTATTCTAAAAACAAGGATTTATTTTTTTACTGTCATTGCGAGTAAATTTTGTACTCGAAATTTACGTGGCAATCCCGGAATTCAAGACACAAAACCTGATATTAAGATTAGAGGGTGCGTTATGGGATTGCCCCGGTCGCAAAAATTTTATATTTTAAAACAGTAAAAATTATAATTTCGATAATATTTTAAAATCATCTCAGAATATTAATTGTTCGCTTGCAATGGTAACTAATAAAAAATTTGAAATAAATAACCAATTAAGAAATTCTACGAGTTCGTAAAAATTCGTACTTCGTAGAACTAAAAAATATGCAAAAAACGATCGAAAACCTAACCAAAGCCTTTATCGGAGAGTCTCAGGCCAGAAACCGCTACTCGATGTACGCCAAAATAGCCAAAAAAGAAGGCTATGAGCAAATCTCTGCTATCTTTGAAGAAACCGCCGAACAAGAAAGGGAGCACGCCAAACAACTTTTTAAAATGATCGACGAATTAAAAAAATCTTCGGAAGATAAAAAATACGAAGAAATAACTGTTGAGGCTTCGGCCCCGACCACCCTTGGTAACACCTTGGAAAATCTAAAATCCGCAGCCGAAGGAGAAAACTATGAATACGCAAATATGTATCCAGAATTCGCCAAAACGGCTCAAGACGAGGGTTTGGGAAAAATTGCCGCCCGCTTAATGTCTATCGCCAAGGCGGAAGCTCATCATGAAGAACGTTATCTAAAGCTGATGGAAAACATTAAAAAAGAATCTGTTTTCAAAAAAGAAACCGAAACTGTCTGGGTTTGTCGAAAATGCGGTTATCAGCACTCCGGCAAAAACGCCCCCGAAAAATGCCCGGCTTGCGATCATCCGGTCGCTTATTATCAATTAAAATGCGAAGAATATTAAACTATAACCTAAAAATATGAATGTAAAAAATAAAAA
>Ga0172377_10003773_pt1 | contig 15593 bp, 18 predicted proteins | sample Pumphouse3metaG_FD_119749 | JGI IMG/M metagenome (GOLD analysis project Ga0172377, IMG submission 119749) | Leachate microbial communities from a municipal landfill in Southern Ontario, Canada - Pumphouse #3 metaG | ecosystem: Engineered > Solid waste > Landfill > Unclassified | place: Canada...
CGTTACCAAATATTGGCATTGCTCCACTCTGCAAATAATTATATGAACGAACGTCATCCAAACCACTTATATGATCTCTATGAGAGTGTGTAACTAAAATGCCATCCAATCTATCTACATTATATGTTAGCATTTGTTGTCTAAAGTCAGGTCCGGAATCAATAGTTATGATTGTACCTTCACTGCTTTCAATTAAACATGAAGACCTTAGCCGTTTATCTTTTAAATCCTTAGAAGAGCAAACCTCGCAATGGCAACCAATTAGTGGTACGCCTTGCGAGGTTCCTGTTCCTAAGAAAACAATTTTTAAATTGCCCATTTAATCCATATTGAGCCCCAAGTAAATCCTGCCCCAAAGGCTGTTAGAATTAAATTATCGCCTTTTTTGAATTTGTCTTGATTTTCCCACATTAATAGTGGAATGGTTGCAGAAGTTGTATTACCGTATTTTTCAATATTGATTAATACTTTTTTTGGATCTAAACCCAGTCTATCTCCTGTAGCAGAAATAATTCTTAAATTTGCTTGATGAGGAAGAAGATATGAAATATCATCAGATTTCAAATTGTTTCTTCTCATTATTTCCTCAGTTGATTCAGCCATTTTTGTGACTGCCCATTTAAAAACTTGCTGACCTTCTTGGTATATATAATGTTCTCTATTGTCTATTGTTTCATGAGTTGGAGGGTTTATACTGCCACCTGCTTTTTGATGAAGATGTTGTCTTCCTACTCCATCAGCACATAGAATTGCATCCATAAATCCTAATTCTTCATTGGTTGCTTCAAGTAGAATTGCTCCTGCTCCATCACCAAAAATTGGACAAGTTGATCTATCTTGGTAATCAACTATGGTAGACATTTTTTCGGCTCCAACAACAATAACTTTCTTAACAAAACCACTTTCTATATATTTTGCAGCTGTTGTAAGTCCATTAATAAATCCTGAACATCCTGCATTAATATCAAAACCAAATCCCTTTTTTATTCCACATTTGTCTGCAATTATATTTGCTGTCGCTGGAAATAACATATCTGGTGTTACTGTACAACAAATTAAAAGCTCTATTTCTGATGGGTCAATATTTTTCTTTTGTAGAATATTCTTTACTACAACCTCCCCTAAGTCTGAAGAACCCTTACCTTTTTCTTTTAAGATACGACGTTCTTTAATACCAATACGAGTCATAATCCATTCATCAGTAGTATCGACCATCTTACTTAATTCTTCATTAGTAAGTATATAATCAGGTAAGTAACCTTCTACTGCAGTAATTGCAGCTCTTATTTTTGTCATTTTACAAATTATTTAGATTCTGTATTTAAAACCTTATATATATGTTCATTTATTTTTGAATGATATATAGATTTAGATTGAAGTACCATTGTTTTTATTGCCTTTTCATTTGAAATCCCATGACCAATTATAACTACTCCGTTAGCACCAAGCAAAGGTAGGCCTCCGTAAATTTCGTAGTTACAACTTTTAATAAAATCATTGATCAATCCATCCTTCACCATAATTCTGGCAAAAGCTTCAGTATGTTTCAATATAAGATTTCCAACAAAACCATCGCAAACAATAACATCAAAATTATCATTAAATATTTCTCTTGGTTCTGCATTCCCTATAAAATTGAAATCCTTAGAACCCAACATTAATTGAAGTGCAGCTTGTGATTGAATATTTCCCTTCTCTTGTTCTTCTCCAATATTTAAAAGCCCAACTTTAGGTTTTTGAATATTGAGTGCATACTGAGCATAAAAACTACCTAAGACTCCAAACTGATAAATTAATTCTGGTTTTGAATCTGGATTTACACCTACATCAACAAGAACTGTTAAACCTCCATTATGCTTTGGCAAAAGAGCAGCAAGACATGGACGGATAATTCCTTCCACAACACCTACGCTGTACAGTGTACCAACAAGCATAACTCCAGTGTTACCAGCACTTGCAAATGAATCAATTTTCCCTTCTTTGAGATATTGAAAACCAAGTGATATAGAAGAGTTTGGTTTGTTTTGTAACGCTTTTATTGGTTTATCATGCATCTCAATAATTTCGGGAGCATCAACTATATCGAAATTGTCAATTGAACCTCCATTTAATGTAAGATGTTCAATTATTATTTCTCTATTGCCAAAAAGAACTATTCTGTCTTGTTCAGATAGTTCTTTTTGAGCAAGAATAGCGCCTAAAATTATCGATTTTGGAGCATAATCCCCCCCCATCGCATCTAATCCTATCCTCATAATAAAGAAGATTATTGATTATGCAGTTGCTCCTTTATCTATAGCTAATTTTCCTTTGTAGTATCCACATTCAGGACAAACTCTATGGTATACAACAGATACACCGCAGTTGCTACAAGTTGAAAGTTGAACTGCTTCAACCTTATCATGAGTTCTTCTTTTTGCTGTTCTCGTTTGAGAAAATCTATGTTTTGGATTTGGCATTTTTTAATATTTTTTAATTGTTATTATTCAAATTTAATATTTTTTAATACTGACCAACGTGGATCAATACTTTTCTCATTATTTTCTTCTTTATTAATAATTCTTTCAATTATATCAGGATTACATTTATTTATTGGATGTACACATTTCATTGGTTTTTGTAATAAAATATATTCATAAATATAATGTGAAAGATCAATTTTATTTTCTTTGTTTGAGATAAAGATAATATCATCTTGCTCAACATTTTCTTCTCCAAACTTAACAAATAATGTATTACTTCCCTTAATTGCAATATCTAATGGATCTAAACATCTATCACACAGAACATTTAATTTTCCTTGGAAGTTAAACACAAAAGTAAGCATTCTTTCTTCCTTTATCAAATCAATATGCAAAACAACTCTTGCATCAAATATATCTTCATTTTCAAATAGTTCAAATAAGGTTTTGTCTATTTCAAAATCAAATTTATGTTCACCTATTGCAAGAGATGTAAAACTAATTGAATAATTCATTATATACTAATTCAGCAACCTTTTATGTTATCGTTTTGAGCTTGCAAAGATACATTTTTTTTCTATATTATATATGTGAAAAAGTTTTTTTTTACTCCGTTAGAAAATAATATGATAAAATTAAAGGAAAAGTCATCGAAAAAATACAAATATTTAAAGCCTGAAATTGTTGTTAAAATGAAATAGTTTATTAACATTTTAAATCCCTATGTTTTTAACTTTTTGTTGTAAAGTGGATGATAAAGAAGTAAAGTTTCTTTTAGGTGATTTGCATTGAGATGAGTGTAGATTTCAGTTGAACGAACACTAACATGTCCCATTAATTCTCTCACAACCATTATATCTGCTCCAGCAAGCATTAGTTCCGTAGCAAAACTATGACGAATTGTATGAGGATGAATATTTTTTTTAATCCCAGCTATAATAGCCACTTCTTTTATAGCCTTAAATGCAGATATTCTTGAAAGTTTACCTCCTCTTTGATTTAAAAAAATAAATTCTTCACAGCCTAAAGCAGGCTTTATATTTGAACGAGTATTATTTATAAACAGTTCAATTTTTTTAAATGCAATTTTATTTAATGGTACCCACCGTTCCTTATCTCCTTTTCCAATAACCTTTATTAATTCTTGTTTTTTATAAATATCATTAATCTTTAAATTCAAAAGTTCAGAAATTCTTAAACCTGCACCATACAAAACCTCAATCATCAGATTCATCCAAGCTCCTTTATAGGTTGATTTATCAATGGAATTTATCATAGTAATTATTTCATAATTTGATAAAACAACTGGTAGTCTAACATCTAAACGAGGAAGCTCAATAAGTTCTGTAGGATCATTGTCAACAATTTCTTCAAGTAAAAGATATTTATAAAATGCCCTTATTCCAGATATTAATCTTTTTTGAGAACTAATTTTCAATATCTTACTCTCATTATCTTTTTTTGGGCTTTGAATTTGAAATATAAATTTTTGAAGATGTTTATATTTTAACGTTTTAATATTAATTTCTGGATATGACTCTTCTAAAAAAGTAAAAAGACGATTACAATCCCTAAAGTATGCATCTTTTGTGTTTTCAGACAATCCTTTTTCCATTAATAGATAAGCCTTAAATCCTTTTAAATAACTTCTAAACATCTATTCTTTTTTACGAAAAAATTACTTTTTTCTTTTCTTTTTTTCAACAGAATATCCAAAAAAACCTAATTTTTCTCCAATAGAATAGTATTTTCCATGAGAATAGGTTAAAAGATTTGCTTTTTCTAATTCAAAACTATTGGTTGCAGGATTAATATATTTTTCATCAGCACAAACATTAACAACGTTTGCAATAAACATATCATGAGAACCTAATTCCTTTATTTCAACTACTTCACATTCTATAGAAAGTGGACTTTGATCAATTAATGGTGCTTTCACCATTTGAGAGGGAATTGGCGTTAAACCCATTTCAATAAATTTATTATAATCTTTACCAGACTTAACCCCACACCAATCAGTTGCATATGCAAGCTCTTTGGTTGTTAAATTTAAAACAAATGCTTTTGTCCTTGAAATTATTGCATGAGATTGTCTCGATTTGCGAACAGAAATATAACACATTGGGGGATCGGAACATATTGTTCCAACCCAGCTAACTGTTATTATATTATATTCCTCAGGAGTTTCTCCACAACTAACCATAATTGCTGGAAGTGGGTATATCATCGTACCGGGTTTAAAGCTAACTTTTGACATTAACAGTTTATATTGATTATTGTTTTATTTGAATTTTTGAAGGTATAAATTTTGTAACATCTGCTCCAAAAGATATTATTTCTCTTACGAAGGAGGAACTAATTGCTGTATCTTGAGGTTTTGTAAGAATAAAAAGAGTTTCAATATCTGGATTAAGCTCTTGATTAATCAATGCAATATTTCTTTCATATTGAAAATCAATAGAATTCCTCAATCCTCTCAATACATATTTTGCTTTTTTTTCATTACAAAAATCAACCAAAAGAGATGAAAAAGCTTCAACCCTAATTTGAGAATAATCTTCGAAAGTCTGTTCAATCCATTTTAAACGTTGTTCAATTGAAAAAAAACTTTTTTTTAAAGTATTCTCACCTATTGCAACAATAATTTCATCAAACAGTGGCAAGGCTCTCAAAACAACTGATTCATGCCCTTTAGTTATTGGATCAAAAGAACCGGGAAAAATTGCTATTTTTTTATTATTCATATTTTATAGAATTAATACATTTCACGGTTTATATTTCTATCAAGTTCCTTTGATGAACGCTCATTAATAACATAAATCAATCTTATTGTTAAGGCATTATGATAGAAGTTTCGTTGCCAGGAATCAAAATCAGGTGAGGTTGAAGGAAAACTATTTGTATAGGTTACATTTTTTCTTATTGGAACTATAGAATATTGATATCTAAAATTAAACTTAATTCTTTCCCATATTCTGAATCGAATATCAAAGATTAAAGAGAAGTCATCCCTATTAAAATCTTTGACAGTTTCCATAAGAGGTCTATCCATATATTGAATAGGGGGATTAGGAAGTCCCCAATCTTCATTAACATCAATTAATCTCGAATACTGAGCTCCTAAACCAAAAGTCCACCCTCCAACATTATCTTCATAATGAAATAGAAGTGGGATGGAAACATATTGTATTTTCGTGTTATATTTAAAAGGGTCTTGAGTTTCTTTTGCTCCAAGTTCATTGTAAAGGACTTCAAAACTTGTTAAAATTTTTCTATTACTACTTATTGGGGCCATAACTCCTAATCCTGTATTAAATCCTAATCTATTATAACCATAAGTTTGATCACCATTCATTTGAGATAAGTTAACTCCTCCAATAATCATTCCTTTAAAAATTTGAGCATTTAGAGGTATTGACAAAGAGATAAGAATTATGGAAATTGCTATTATATTTATGTTTTTAAATTTCATATTTTATCCAAGTTAAAATTACAAAAATCTGTAAATATCCTTTTTCGTTCAATAGTTATAAGTAACAACTTAAACTCTAAAAAAGTAAATATATTGCAAAAATACTAAGTTCTAATCAAAAATACTCTCTATATTAATTTTTTCCTTGATATAAATATTTTTTTCCTTGATATAAATTTATTTTTCCTTAATATAAATTTTTTTTTCCTTGATATAAATTTTATATTGTAATACTAAATATTTAAGTAATTGTGAGCATAAAAAAAAGCATCTTAGATCAATTGATTTAAGATGCCTTACGATAAAAAATACTAATTATTATTTTTTACCTTTTTTAATGTTTTTTAAGCCAGAACCTGCTTTAAATTTTACAACTTTCTTTGCAGCAACTTTAATTGCTTTTCCAGTTCTTGGATTACGAGCAGTACGAGCTGGTTTATCTACAACTGTAAAAGAACCAAAGCCGATAAAACTAACTCTTTCGCCTAATTTTAATTTGTCTTCCATAACATTTAGGAAAGCTTCATAAGCAGCTCCAGTTTGTTTTAAATTTAAATCTGCTTTTGCAGCCATTAAATGGATAAAATCTTTTTTTGTCATATCAAATAAATTTTTAAATGGTTAGTGCTGCAAATATAATATTTTTTTTGTAAGTTGTATACTTTTTTTTCAAAAAAATAATTTTTTTAGTTTTTCGCTACAAAACTGCTTTCCAATCTATTGCCTTTCAAAAATTCATCTACCTTCATTCTTTTTTTCCCACTCTGTTGTAAATCAAGTATTTTAATAATTCCATCACAGCAATATACTCTAAATCCGTCCCTTGTATTTACTTCAACTGAGCCAATTTTATTATTATGAGATATTTCAATAAATTCAACACTAAAAACCTTCAAAAATAGGTCTGATTGGCTTATTTCATTGAAAAAAACAGTGGTTGCACAAGGGATTGGACACATTCCTCGCACAAAATTTACTATTTCTTTGCCTTTTTTTTGCCAGGGAATTAGGGTTGTTTCTTTAAAAATTTTAGGGGCAAAAGATGGATTTGTTTCTAAATTATCTTGGGCTATTGTTTTAAAATTTCCTATTTTCAAGGCTTCAACTGTTTTAATAACTAATTTTCCTCCCTCTATCATCATCCTATCATGAAGCTCTCCTGTTGTTTCGGTTTCTCCAATTTTAATCCTTTGCTGAAAAATTATCTCTCCCTGATCAATTTTGTCATTTAAAAGAAATGTTGTTAGTCCTGTTTCTTTTTCACCATTAATTATTGCCCAATGAATTGGAGCTGCTCCTCTGTATTTTGGGAGTAAGGATCCATGAAGATTAAAAGTACCCAGTTTTGGCATAGCATAAATCTGCTTTGGGAGCATTCTAAAAGCAACAACAATTTGCAGGTCTGCTTTTAATGAGCTTAATTCTTCAAGGAAAGATTGTTCTTTAAGATTTGTTGGTTGGAGTAATCTCAAATTATGTTCTAAGGCATAATTCTTAACTGCGGAAAATGTTATTTTTTGACCTCTGTTTGATGGTTTATCTGCCATTGTAACAACACCAACAACATTATAGCCATTATTTATTAATGAATCTAAGCTCGCAACAGCAAAATCAGGAGTTCCAAAAAAAATAATTCTCATTATATATTATTTAATTTTTATAATGAGGCCATTTTTAGTGCGGCAATGGCTGCTTCAATTCCCTTATTACCATGTTTTCCTCCAGATCTATCTATTGCTTGCTCTAAAGTGTTAGTTGTAAGTACTCCGAAAATAACAGGAATTTCTTTTTTCAAACTAACCTGCATAATTCCGTTAGCAACTGCATCTGAAATAAAATCAAAATGTCTTGTTTCTCCTTGAATAACACAACCTAAACATATAACTGCATCAAACTTTTTCTTTTCTAAAAGTTTTGAAGCTCCAAATGGCAATTCATAACATCCTGGAACAAATTTAATATAAATATCCTTTTCCTCAACATTATTTAGTTTAAGAGTTTCAACTGCTCCCTTCAATAGAGAGTTGGTGATTTCTGAATTCCATTCCGAAACTACAATTCCAAATATACTATTTTCCCCCGAGGGAACATCATCAATATTATATGATGAAAGATTTTTTAATGCTGTTGACATTTTAAATTTTATTATTAATAAATTATTTTTTGATTTTTTGAAACATCAAAATTAAGTACTTTATCTGACTCTAATTTTTGTGTTTGGAGAAAGTTCTTCAGAAGTTAGACCATTCATTTCAATAATTTGTCTTGGAGTTATTTTAAATTTATTTGCAAGCTTAACAATAGTATCACCTTGCTTTACTTTCCAATATCTCCATGTTGACTTATCATCATTATTAATTTCAAAATAATTAATAGGCTCGTTTCCTCCCTTTGCTAATAAACGATTATCTGATTTATTAGCGTATTTTGCTTTAAAGGAGTAATATGGTTTTCCTTCAAAAGTTTTATGAACTTTAACTAATTGTGTTATATTTTTCTTCTTATTGAGTTGTTTCTCTGCTCTTTCGATACCAAAAAATGTTTTCTCAATGTTAATTTGTCTTGTTCTGAGGGTTTTGTTTTTAACATCAAGAATCCATTCAGGATCAAATGTTTGGTATAGACATCTGCATTCAAAATGAAGATGAGGTCCGGTGGAGAAGCCTGTATTTCCCGAATATCCAATAATATCACCTGCCTTCACTTGTTGACCTACCTTTACTGTCATTTTACTTAAATGGGCATAAAGAGTTTCAAGGTTATTATAGTGACGAACTAAAATCATATTACCATATCCCCCATTAACTTGCGCAACTCTAATCACTCCATCAAAAACTGCAAAAATAGGTTCTCCAACATTTATAGCAAAATCAATCCCTCCGTGAGGACGTTCCCATCTCCATCCATAAGGGGATGATTTTTGACCAGTAGTGCAAGGGAAATGAAATGATTGATTTTTCTTTTCGTCAATAAGTTTTATCTTAAATTCGTCTGGAAAATCACCAAAGACAAAAGACGGCATTTTAACTTTATTTGTACACCAAGTATTATTGTAGAGAGTTTTACATGGTGCTTTAATATTTTCAACCACACATTCCTTTTCTTCATTTTCTTGTTCAAAGGATTTAAAATTTAAAGAATTATCATTTTGATTTTTTCTTATATTAGTTTTTGAAGTTATTGAATTGGAAGATTCATTTTTAGTTTTTTCTTTTTGAGAAGCAGATATTGCTTTGTTTTGAGAATTATATATATCGTACAATGAATCAGCAAACCTTCTATTTGAGCTCCTTAAATCAACATCAATATCTTTTTGAGAATATGAAAACAAACTCAAAAACATAAATAAAGTAGAAAATATAATTAATCGTTTACTCATTATATATGCGCGTTCAACTTATAAACTGCAAAAATAATAATATTATTTTAAATTGAAGATAAAATGAACCAATTATTAATTAAATAATTAATACAAATAACACTATCAATATTGTTATTAAGCAACCTATAAGATAATTATGAAGAGTTTGATTTGAAGGAAAAAGATTTTGTATCTGAAGGGAATAGAGTAATAATCCGGAACAAAATATTGAAATCAAAAGAGGAAAGATTGAAAAAACATAATAAAATTGCAATGTTAAAAGAAAAATGTAAAAGGTTATTGCACCCATAATTACAATTTCATAAATAATTGTAGTTTGTTTTCTTAATATTAGAGGAATAATTGAAACGTATATTGGTATTAGTAATCCCATATTAAACCAAATAGAAATATTTAAAATGGAAAAATATAGATAAGATATAAGGTAAGAAATACAAATAATTATATAACTCGTATTTGAGTCTTTAGCTTTTTGTTCAAAATTTTGAAAACTATTATCATTAAGGAGATAAATAATAAAAATTGGGAGTAAACATGATACAAGAATATATAATGTAATGGATTTTAGAACGATTGTAGAAGCATCTTTATAACCATTAAATAATACCATTAGCAATAAGTAGAATATAAATGCATATACAGCAATAAATAATGGATTGAAAATAAAGGTTATTTTTTTTGCAAGTCTTTGTTCTAAATTCATTTTAATAGACAGTTTTTCTAAGACGTGCAACAGGAATATTTAAAGTTTCTCTATATTTTGAAATTGTTCTACGAGCAATCGAATAACCCTTAGATTTTAGTATTTCAACCAATTGGTCATCTGTATATGGATTCGCTTTATCTTCGGCCTCTATTGCTAGTACTATCTCATTTTTAATTTTATCTGTTGAAACTTGCTGCCCAATATCATTAATCATAAAATTAGAGAAAAAATCTTTAAGTTTAAAAACTCCAAAATGAGTTTGAGCATACTTATTACTAACAACACGTGAAATTGTTGAAATATCCATATCAATTTTATCAGCAATATCAATTAAACGCATTGGTTTAAGTTTTTGGATATCTCCTTCTAAGAAAAATTCTTTTTGATAATTAATAATAGCTTTCATAATTAAAGAGAGAGTATCATTTCTTCTATTTAGTGCATCAATAAATATATTCGCTGATTCCAATTTTTCTTTTAAAAAGCTTATAGTTTCCTTGTCATGTGTAGTTTTACTATCTGAAATATTTTTTAAAAGGTTTTCGTAATACTTATTAGTTTTGAGTTTGTTTTTAGAAAAACTATTTAACTGAAACTCAATTTTCCCATTTATTTGCCATATATTAAAATCAGGAATTATTGAAATTGACTCATCAGTTTGAGTAGAAAGAGAGTTTCCTGGTTTTGGATTAAGTTTAATAATTTCTTCAATCGCATTTTGTAATTCCTCTTCAGAGCATTCTATTCTTTGAAGAATAATATTATATTGTTTCTTTTTAAAGTATTCAAAATAACGATTAATAATTTTTTTGGCAAGAAGGATTTCTTTAGTTTTTGTCTTTTTATTTAATTGAATCAATAAACATTCTTGCAAATCTCTCGCTCCAACACCAATAGGTTCAAAATTTTGAATAATTGATAAAACATCTTCAATTTCTTTGATACTAACCTCTAAATTGTGTCGAAATAGAAAATCATCAACAATGGAGGGAATAAAACGATTCAAATATCCAGCATCATCAATATTACCAATCAACTCCAAACCTATAAGCATTTGTTTTTCAGTAATTGGTTTTAATTGAAGTTGAGATATCAAATCTTCATGAAATGTTGTTTCAGAAATAAATAATTGATTTTTATCTAATTTTTCGTAGTTATCATTGTTTTTATATGAAATATTATCATCATCACTCGGGAACATTTCCATATCCCCAAAAACATCATTCTCTAAATTATTTTCTTCCTCTTGTGAATCTTCATTTTTGTCGGATTCATCTTCTTCAAGAGTAGGGTTTCGTTCAATTTCTTCTTTGATTCTTTGTTCAAGAGCAAATGTTGGCAACTGCAACAACTTCATTAGCTGAATTTGTTGAGGAGAAAGTTTTTGTTGTAGTTTTTGTAATAAACTTGTTGATATCATATTCCTAAAACAATGACTTAATTAAAACTCAGCATTTTTTGGAGTACGAGGAAAAGGTATCACGTCACGAATATTAACCATACCTGTAACAAACAGAAGAAGACGTTCAAATCCTAAACCAAACCCACTATGAGGAGCAGATCCAAAACGACGAGTATCTAAATACCATTTCATCTCTTCTGGATTAATCCCAACTTGCTCCATTCTTTCAATAAGCTTATCTAAACTTTCTTCTCTTTGACTCCCTCCAATAATTTCACCTATCTTAGGGAAAAGAATATCCATTGCACGAACTGTCTTTCCATCTTCATTTTGCTTCATATAGAAGGCTTTAATTTCTTTTGGATAGTCAATTAAGATAACAGGTTTTTTAAAATGCTTCTCTACCAAATATCTTTCATGTTCCGATTGAAGATCTATTCCCCAGCCAACTGGAAATTCAAATTTCTGAGTAGAATTTTCTAATATTGTAATTGCTTCTGTATATTTCAACCTCACAAAATCATTATCAACAACAAATTGTAATCTTTCGATCAATTCCTTATCGTACATATTTTGTAAAAATTCTAAATCGTCCTTACAATTTAACAAAGCATAATTAACCAAGTATTTGATAAAACTTTCAGCTAAGTTCATATTATCTTCCAAATCATAGAAAGCCATTTCTGGTTCAATCATCCAAAATTCTGATAAATGACGGGGAGTATTTGAATTCTCCGCTCTAAAAGTAGGTCCAAAAGTATATATCTTACCAAGAGATAAAGCACCAAGTTCTCCCTCCAATTGTCCAGATACAGTTAGAGATGTGTGACGACCATAAAAATCTTGAGAGTAGTCAATCAATCCATTTTCATTTTTAGGAACATTATTTATATCCAAGGTTGTAACTTGAAACATCTCTCCTGCCCCTTCTGCATCAGAAGATGTTATTATGGGACTATGCCAATAGAAAAAACCTCTATCGTTATAAAATTTATGAACAGCAAAAGCCATAGCATGTCGCATTCTGAAAATTGCTCCAAAGGTGTTTGTGCGGGGTCTTAAATGAGCTATTTCTCGTAAGAACTCTAAAGTATGACCTTTTTTCTGCAAAGGATATGTATCAACATCTGCTTCACCATAAATTTCAATTTCAGTTGCTTGTATCTCAACATTTTGGCCTTGACCCATCGATTCAACCAATTTACCATTAACTCTTAAACAAGCTCCAGTAGTAATGCGTTTCATTATCTCTTCATCAAATTGAGCTAAATCAACAACAACTTGAATATTATGAATTATAGTACCATCATTTAATGCAATAAAAGCGATTGTTTTATTTCCTCTTTTAGTTCTCACCCAACCTTTAACACAGATTTCTTTTCCAACTTGATCAGTTGCTTTACCATGCAACAAATCAATAATCTCAATTCTCTTTAAATCTTTCATTCGAATAATTAGTATTTTTTTATTATTTTTCTTCTTATATAAAACTTGATCCTTTTTCAACCTCCACATCAGTAACAAACTGCTTTATTCTTTGTTCTTGATTCTTTTCACAAATCATCAAAACATCTTCAGTGTTAACAACAATATAATCTTTTAAACCTTGAAGAACAACAAGTTTAGTTGATGAGTTATTTATCACACAGTCATTAGTATCATAAAGCATAATGTTTTTACCTACAACACTATTATTTTTGGTATCCTTATGTCTAACTTCATGAATTGAACCCCATGTTCCAACATCACTCCAACCAAAATCAGAAGGATATACATAGACATTTGAAGCCTTTTCCATTATCCCATAATCAATTGATATTGACGGACAAGCAGAATAAGCAACCTTAATAAACTCATTTTCTTTTGGAGTGTTTAAATATTCTTTCCCTTTTTCAAATATATTATATACTTCAGGCAAAAGTTCTCTCATAGATTTATCAATAGTTTTCAAAGACCAAATAAACATTCCACTGTTCCAAAGGAAATCACCACTTGAAATAAACTGAAGAGCCATATCATAATTCGGTTTTTCAGTAAAAAGTTTAACCTTGTTTATTTCTTTGTGAGAATCAAGATACTCTGATTGAATAAATTGTATATATCCATATCCAGTGTTTGGTGAAGTGGGTTTTATTCCTAAAGTTACTAAAACATCATTTTCCTGACTTGCTCTTAGCCCTTGTTGAATTGTTTCAATAAACCTATCTTCATTAATAATATAATGATCTGAAGGTGAAACAATAATATTTGCATCAGGATTAAGTTTAGCTATCTTAAAATTTGCATAAGCAATGCAAGGAGCAGTATTTCTTCTGGTTGGCTCGGCAATAATTTGGTTTGGGTCAAGATTTGGGATTTGTTCATTTACCAAATCTCTATATATCCCATTGGTTACAATATAAATATTTTCTCTTGGGCAAACTCTCTCAAACCTGCGAAAAGTTGTTTGAATCAGAGTTTCTCCATTCCCTAAAACATCAATAAATTGTTTTGGTTTTGAAGTTTTGCTAAGTGGCCAGAATCTTGTACCTATTCCGCCAGCCATTATTATACAATAATTATTTATATTCATATCAAATCATATTATTTCAAAGCACAAAAATACTAATAGTTTGCTGTATTAACAAAATAAAACAAAGAAAAAAAATATAATAATTATTCCATAAATATTTTAGCCTATTATTAAGTTAAGTCTTTTATCAACCACAAGGAATACGATATATATTTTAAACTCCAACCACAACCCCCATAGAGACAAAGTAAATCGCGTCTCTACAAGGGTTATGGTTTTATTTTTTGTGGATTTATTTTTGTTTTGGGATATAGCCGTGGGGTATTGGGGGTTCTTTTTCGTAGTGCATTTGTTTTAGTTTTTTCACTATTTTGGGATCTGGACGGAAGGTTAGTTTACTGAATTTTACTTGTTTTGGGGTTATATCGGATGGATTATCGAAGCCTTGGCTTGTTATTGAGATGCCAAATACTCCTATTCCTTCCAATTTTACGTGATAACCACTTGATAAGCGGTCTATAATCACTTTTGAAAGCTCCATTATAACAGGAACAATGGTGCTGTCTTTGGCTATGCTCCTTTCCCCTATTTCTTTTGCAATTTCTTCTGTTTCAAGCAATCTAATTGATTTTCCGACTGCAAAAAATTGTTCTTTTTCTTTGCCTTCTTTAAAAAATCTCTTCTTCTTTACTCTATAATAATATGACATGGCTTATAGTTTTTAATTAATAAATTATACTATGCTTATCAAATAGAACATGTTTTAGGTTAAAAAAGTAAGTATTCAAACTAAAAAAACTCCATCTTTAGATGTAAAAGTCTCCATCTTTGAACTTAGAAACGCCATGTTTATATATAGAAAACGCCATCTTTAGGGTCGTTAGATGTCCATCTAATAAATAAAAAGATGCACATCTAAACTCCTTTTAGATGTGCATCAATTCAATTTTACTTATTTATAAAATAAAACGAGTATGAAATTTCACAATGCAAAGATAATGTATAATGGATTTTTTAGCAAGTGTTTTGGGCAAAAAAATGCATCTATGTATTCATTTTATAGATATATCATCTTTACTATTTGCTCTAAATACTTAGCATCTACTTCATTAAAGTTGTTTAATTCCATGCTGTCAATATCTAAACAAGCCAGAATTTCACCTTCTTTATTTCTTATTGGCACCACTATTTCAGAATTTGAACGGGAATCACAAGCTATATGTCCTTCAAAATCATGAACATTTTCAACTACTATGGTTTCTTTTTTGTTTATTGAACTCCAACAAACTCCCTTATTGTTTTGAAGCTTCTGACATGCCAATGGTCCTTGATAGGCTCCAACTAAAAGCTCTCCTTCAATTAAATGATAGTATCCTGTCCATGAGAAATTATCCATTTTATTATGCAAAACTGCAATTATGGTAGCCATTCTTGAGGGTGGATTATTGGTTTTAGTTAATAATTCAGATAGTTGAACTATAATTCTTTCGTAACGTCTTGCCTTCTTCTCATTGTCCATAGCTTATAATCGTTTTAATTGTTCCAACGCTTTTAATAGTTCTGACTTGGGTAATGCAATATTAATTCGCATTTTGTTTTCTCCTTCTTTGCCAAATATCATTCCATCATTTAAACCTACCTTGCAAACAAATGCTAA
>Ga0172377_10003775_pt1 | contig 15587 bp, 16 predicted proteins | sample Pumphouse3metaG_FD_119749 | JGI IMG/M metagenome (GOLD analysis project Ga0172377, IMG submission 119749) | Leachate microbial communities from a municipal landfill in Southern Ontario, Canada - Pumphouse #3 metaG | ecosystem: Engineered > Solid waste > Landfill > Unclassified | place: Canada...
CCTCGTCTTTTTCGCTCACCCAATAATCTATGGCATGTTCGTATCTTGTGATGATATCGAGTGTGCCGTCGCTCGAACCGCCGTCGATGATGATGTATTCTATATTGTCGTAGGTTTGGTTTATTACACTTTGAATAGTTGCTTCGAGATATGCTTCACCGTTATATACTACCGTTATGATTGAAACGAGAGGTTTACTTATTATCTTTTTACTCATGTGCTTTCTTCCACTCCAAAGCACTTTTGAACGGCATCTTTAGATTGTTATATTGAGGTTTCCAGTTCATTTTTTTTAGAGATTGTCAAGTATGGTAATAATACGCGAATCATCACTTTTTAAAAGCTGTTTCAGTATATGGGAGCCTATATACCTCGCTCTGTCTGTTGCGAGTATGTTCATTGTGTAATGTCCTTTTAGTTCATTTTAAAATATCTTCACAGATTGCAACATAAGTATCTGCAAATTTTTTAGTTCTTATCTCCAATGGTTCTACTTGACCATCTATATTGTCTTTCTTATAGCTTTTTAAAATATTTTTCAAAGATTCTACACTGTTTTTTTCAAAAAAAGTTGCGTTTTGGTATTGTTCTTTATGTACATCCAAATCAGATAAAATCATATTTTTTTCTACACTTTTACACTCTTCCACGGTTGAACTCCAACCTTCAAATAAAGATGGATTTATCACTGCTGTTGAAAACTTGATCAAACCAAAAACATCTTCATAATCTACAAGCCCTAAAAATTTTATATTTTTTTCAAGATTATTATTTTTTATAAAATCTTGAATTTCTTCAATATACTTTTTATTTCTATAATCGCATAAGTGCCCCGTACAAACAAGATAAAGCTCAATTCCTTCTTTTTTTAGCTCATGCAGAGTCTTAAAAACAAGCATGTGGTTTTTGTGTTGCCAAAATTGATTTGGGATGTAAAAAAAGTCACCTTTAATGCCATGTCGAGCAAATAAGCTTTCTTGATCATCTCTGTTTAATGTAGCATATTTTACATTCGGTTGTGACACAAACCGGAGAACTTTTGCCTTGTTTGCGTAGTGAGAAGCAAAATTTTTTAAATCTTTTAAAGCATCATAGCTACTAAGAACAACTATATCGCTTTTTTTTATTATCTGCATAAAGCTTTCATCCCTATTCTTTATTTCTTTATCTGAAAACATTTGAGGCAGATGTAAATGTTGAAAATCGGGTATCCAACTGATTGTTTTTATACCTTTTAGGTCGGTTATTGACGTATGTGATAGGATTTGTATCCCATATTTTTTGAAAATATTTTCAAGTAAAAAATTTGTTTTAAATATTTTTTGTTCTATTTTCATGAAAAACCATTTTATACTTTTTCTATCAAATATACTGTCTTCAATTACGATAACGTGTTCTTTAAACATATTTTTTATTTCAATATCTGTTTTTTTACCGATAAAAACAAAAATTTCAAGTTTTTTAACTTTTAATGAATCAAGTGCAAATAGCAGATTTTTAAAATAGTTCAATCCGCCCATCCATTCTTTTGAAACAGCACCTATAAATCCAACTTTAATCATCCAAACCCTTTACCCAAGCTACATAATTTTTTATTTCCTGTTTTAATTTTTTGCTTGATTTAAAACTATAGCTTTCAAGTTTTTGTGTATCTGCCCAATAGTATATGGGATTTCCTATATTAATTTGATTATTAAATCTTATATGTATCAGTGGATTTATTAAATCTCTTATCATTGTGATAACATTTTTTATAGTATTTTTTTCACCTGTTCCACCGTTTATAAGTAAAAATTTTTCTTTTTTTCCTTCTCTTAGCAAAATATTAAATAAAGAGAGAACATCGCTTATATGTATAAAATCTCTTGTTTCTTCTCCCGTTCCCCAAAAAATAACCTCATTTTCAGCATTTTGTATCTTCTTGCAAGCATCCCAGAGCAGCTGTTTTTTAAGTCCGTTTCCATAAACGGAAAAAAGTCTTACGATAGATATGTTTAAGCCAAATTTTTCACTATAACTTTGGCATAAATCTTCTGCTATTTTTTTATGATATCCATAAGGAGATGCAGGTTTTCCTAAATACTCTTCCATTATTGGTTTATCTTCACATTCGCCTTGCACAGCTGGGCTTGATGGATAGATAAGATGTGCATTTGAATTATGTACTTTCATATACTCCAAAACTTCAAGCGTTCCATCTACTGTTTTTTTAAAGTCATCATAAGGATGTTCGATAGAAAAACCAACAGAGCCACTTCCGCCGCAGTGGACAATCACATCAAAAATTTGATCAAATTCCTGTAGAGATTCAATTGTTAGATCATCTTTTTTCCAAAAATCTAAACCTATTTTTCTGGATTCCATGATTGACAATCCGCCATGACCAATGCCATAAGTTTCATAGCCCAAATTCTTAAAATATTTCGCCACATTGGAACCTAGAAACCCCTTCGCACCAGTAATGAGAATTTTTTTAGTCATTTCTGAGCCTTTTAATCACTACCGCAGGATTTCCTGCAACTACGGTCCAAGGCTCAATATTTTCTCTTACAACGCTTCTTGCTCCCACTATAGCCCCTTCTCCTATGGTGACTCCAGCAAGTATTACACTGTCGAATCCGATCCAAACATTATTTTCTATTATAATCGGTCTTAATTTTACAACACTCCAATCTTTCGATGCTATAAAATTTCTTCCATTTCTATAGTCATCGTTTTGCCTTTGAATATCTTTTTGTCGCTCGTGATAATCCAAAGAATGCGAGTTATGATCATACAAGGTACATCCCCAAGCAATAGTGACGTTATTTCCTATAGAAATATTACTTCTTGAAATTAGCATAGTTCCACCACTAATATAACTGTTATTTCCAATATTTATTTCACCTTCATCTGATTCAAATATAAAATTACATCCAACCATTGTATTATTCCCGATATTTACTTTGTTTTTTTTCTCTTTACCTTCAAACCGAAAAGAGCAGGATTTTAGGAGTATAGCACTATCAGCAACTACAATATTTTTATATTTTTTTACAAATTTATATGGATTGTAAAAAAGTTTATTCAGTACCAACCTAATCATTTATACAACCAAAGATGTAAATTTTCTAAATAATTTTGAATATTATATTTTTCATTGAATAATTTTTTACAATTGATACTTAATTGTTCATAATTTATGAGAATATATGAAATAGCACTATTGAGTTCTTCTAAACTTACAATTGCAAATCCAAGATTATGTTCTTTTACTAAATTCACTAGGTCTGTATTGCCAAAAACTATAATTGGTTTGCCAAGTTTTAAAAATTCTACAAGTTGTCCTGATGCAAAAGAAATATAATAAAAATTTAAATTATCAGTTTTGTATCCAATAAATCCTATGTCACATTTTTCAATAATTTTATTGACCTTATTGGGTTCCAACTCGAGTGTTGAGCAAAAAGGAATATGTTTTAAATGATTAATTTCTTCTTTTATAAATTGATCAAAAAAACCATGTAAATGAAGTTCGTATTTTGTTGCGTTGTTTTCATAATGCTTCATCAAATCATAACTATACGAACGATGTTGATTAATTCCCCCTATTTGTAATATCCTTGGTACAATAGGTGTCTTAGTTATTTGTTCTGAAATCGTTGGACAACCGGAAACCGGCAAACAAAAAATATCTAAATCGCTGTAATTTAGACAATGTGTTATACAAAATAACTTTAATCGATTTGTATCCTGAATTATGATTTTTTGCCTTTGCTTTAAAAAATAATTTGTTAATTTGTTAATTGTTTTTTGATACATGGAATTTTTATGAACTTGATCATTTGTGACAAAATCATGACTCCACAAACTTGTATTTTTTGCAAACATGGATATAACAACGTATGCAAAATTATCTATAACTATTATTTTTTCATATTTATTACAAATATTTTTATATATAAACTGCGTTAAATGAAACGAACTGATCAATATTGAAATCATGTACTGAATATTAGCTTTCATACTTGTTGATGAACCTAGAAAATAACCTCTTTCTCGGAAATATAAATAATCAGCTTCACATTGGAATTTAAAATAATCCGTCACATCCTTCAAATGTGGGTATGAGATAGCCTCTTTTTTTTCGAATCCTATAATTAAAATTCTTTTTTTACTATCCATACCACATTCCAACTATTAAAATTAGGATTCTTATTGCTCATCCATTCATATTTTTGTATCACACCAAAACCTACTTGTTTACAAATTATTTCCAACTCTGTATCAAAAAAATATCTCATTTTATGAAGCTCTTTTTTTTCAACTACTTCTTTTGATGTTTTATCTTCAATAAATACATCATAATTTACATCCACAATATTTTGTTGAACATGTAAAAACGGTTCTGCAAGTCTAGTTACTTTTATATTGTCATTCTCAAGTCGCTTGATTCTTGTTGTAGGTAAATCAGTTAAAACAGCCGGACCATACCAAAAGTCAAAAATAAATATTCCATCATCACTGAGATGATTTTTAGCTGTTTCAAATGCTTTGATTAATTCTTCGTTTGAATTTTGATAACTCATCACATGAAAAAGAGAAACGACTACATCAAACTTTTTATCAAGATTTAGTTCGTGAATATTTGAATGGCTAAAGCTTAACTTATCTTCTTTGCCAACTATTCTAGTCTTTGCGATTTTAAGCATATCTTTACTTAGGTCTATCCCGTGAACAATATAACCTTTATTACAAAAAAGTTCAGCATGTTTTCCAGTTCCACATCCCATATCTAATAAAGTTTTTGCATTTTTACTATTGGCTTGTATCAAATTATTTACATACGCAACTTCACCGACATAATCTTTGTCACTGTAAAGCAAATCATAATATTGTGAATATAAATCTCCAAATTGGTTCATACCAATACCTCGTGCATAATTTTTGATACTTCTCGTATTTGCTCTTCGGTTATAGCCATACCGCTTGGGATATAAAATCCTCTTTCATAAAGTTTTGTTGCATTTGGATATTCTTCATTTGAAAATAATCCCATTTTATTAAAAACAGGCTGTTGATGCATTGGGTAAAAAAAAGGTCTCGTGCCGACTCCCTTAGAACCTAACTCTTTCATAACCTCTTTCACTGTTTTTGGATTTTCATCTTTTAAAGTTATTCCGAATACCCAATAAATATTATCTGCGAAGCTTTTTTGTTTTATGGGTAAATTTATAACCTCTATATCACTCAAAAGTTCTTGATACATTTTTCCAATCCATCTTTTTTTAGCTACAAACTCATCAATTCTTTCAAGTTGAGCTACACCTAGTGCAGCTTGAATGTTTGTCATTCTTAAATTCCATCCAAGTTCTTCGTGGATAAATCGTTTATTCCCGTCTGACGAAAAACAAAGGTTTCTTAAACTTTTGCATCGTTCATACAGTTGCTCATTGTCCATCAAAACCATACCGCCTTCACCGGTCGTGATGTGTTTATTTGGATAGAAACTAAAGATACTTATATCTCCAAAACTTCCGCACATTTTACTGTTATACGTTTGTCCGTGCATTTCTGCCGCGTCTTCTATGATTTTTAGATTGTATTCTTTTGCTAGTTTTAAAACTGGATTCATATCTACAGGAAGTCCATAAATATGTACCACCATAATTGCTTTTGTTTTTGAAGTAATTTTTGCTTTGATATCTTCTACTTTCATATTAAAGCTATCGTATTCACTGTCTACTAGTACCGGTGTTGCTCCGGCTTTTACTACAGCCTGTCCGCAAGAGATGATAGTAAAACTCGGCATGATAACTTCATCTCCCTTGCCGATTCCAAGAGCCTCAACGGCCATCTCAAGAGCGGCAGTTCCATTTGTCACGGCGACTGCATATTTTCGCCCTACATAGTTTGCCATACCCTCTTCAAATGTCTTGATAAAAGGACCTTCACTACTTATCCATCCCGTATCTATGCATTCGTTGAGATATTTTTTTTCATTTCCGTTTAAAAGCGGCTCGTTTACAGGTATCATTATTTGATCTCCAACTTATCTTTTGCTACAGGTTCGAATCGGACTTTATCCATCTCTCCCGCATATGGTCCTTGTTTGATTTCTATCATTTCACTATCTTCAAGCATCTCAAACCCATGACCACCATAAGCCAAAAGTATCACATCACCTTGATTTAAAATTCTACTTTCTAGATAGTTTCTATCATCATCATAATAATCAACTCGAACTTTTCCACTTTTGATGACCAAAACCTCTTGTGTAAAATGCACATCTCTTTGCACTGCATTATGGACATGCGGAGGTATCACATAATTCTTGGCTCGATTCATATATGCAAGCTGTTGAGAGAAATCATCCGGAGTGAAAAACTCTATACCGTCAGATTTATATTCTGCTCTTATTATCACTGATAACAGTTTTTCGTTATAAATTACGTTCTCTATCATTTTATGCTCCCGTTGTTTATGTAGCTCTCTCGCTTTATCCATTCCATTAGATGTGAATCTTTTTTTGCTTCATTTTGATGGTATTCATATCCCCTTATAAACTCTTCTTCTAGCATTGTATCTCTGCGGAGTAAATATTTTTTTATTATAATTCTCACTTTTGTTTTAAAAAAATTTCTATGTTTACTTTCTCTGATATCGGTATATGAATCTGAAACTCCTTGATTAAAAGAGCGTTGCGCGAAATACTTTTTAGTCATTCTGTCGGTGCTACACAAATGATAAACAGATGCTTTTGGATTGTATATCGTTTTGTAACTTTTATTTATGATATATTTTGATACATAGCTTTCCCCGTCTCCACGGTATTTGATAATCTCTTGTGGCATGCCATCAGGGTGAAACCCTCCAGCTTCAAGTAATACGGCTTTTCGTATCGAAAAATTGCATCCAAATACGTAGTTGGGATTTATCTCTTGTATCTCATCACCAAAATCCAAAATACTCAAGTACCCTAGTACTTTTTGCTCTCCACCTTTCTCCCACATATCCAGAATCCAATTAGGTGGAGTTGATTCGAAATTCGGGATATTCTTGCCACCTACTAAAGCTACCGACTCATCCTCAAAACTCTCTATCACACCTTCAAGCCAAGTGGGAGTAGCTTCTATATCATCATCGCCATAGACTAAAACATCGGCATGTGCCACCAATAGCCCTCGATGTCTGCCTATGTGAAGTCCAGAATTTTCATCATAGATATAGACAAGGTTTTTAATTTTTTTTACAAAACTATCTACAATACTTTTTGTATCATCCGTTGAGCCATTATCAACCACTATCACTTCAAAATGATTTTGAGATATTGTTTGATTTACGATACTTTGCAAAGCTTTTTCAAGAACCATGGCACGATTTCTGGTAGGGATGATGACAGAGAGTTTCACTTGATATAGCCCCAAAACATATTAGGCAAAGAATCAAAACTGCTTATTTTTGGTTTTGCATTTTCTTCGATGACTTTCACAACTCCCTCTGCCCAGCCAATATCATGAAAAACGACACAACTACCACTTTTGAGATAGGGACTGTATAAATCCCAATCTGCCTTACAACCTTCGTATGAATGATCCCCATCGATAAACAATAAATCAATTGTTTGTGTTATAGAAAGAACATTTTCTACCACATTCGTAGAATACCCCTGTACTTTAACAATTTTATCTTTGTAGAGTTTTGTATTTTCATCAAACTCTTTTTTGGTATCTCTTTTTCCTTCACTCATCGCATCATTTTCCCATGTATCGATACAAATCAGCTTTGTTTGATGATTCATACCTGCAGCCAAAAAACAAGCAGAAGCACCTACAAACGAACCTATTTCTACTGCATAGCCATTTTTTATTTTTGAAGCAAGTTCAAAAAGTTTTCTTTTTTCTGCGGTCGTCAAGTGTGTAAATATAGTATCTGCTTTTTTTAACTCACTATGACCACTTAGGAATTTTTGATATTGTTGTTTTTCTACAACACTTTTATATTTATGTTTTACTTTTCTGATTATTTTTCTTAACATTTTTTAAACCTTGCTATTATAATTCCAGATTGTCTTTTATTTTTTTCCCAATGTGTTGAAAAAATTACTTTATCAATTTTTGATGCAATTTTTAAACAAACTCGTTTTAAAAAACTAATCTTTTTAAAGTAATAGTCTTCATAAGTAATTTTTAAAAGATCTGAGATTAACCATCTAACAGCGCCTATGCCTCTTCCATCAAATATTTCATCATTGTAATCAACTTTTTCAAGTGTTAAACCATATTTTTCAGCATATTTAGCCAATGTATTTTCAGAATAATGATAAGTATGCCTTGGCACATCTTCAATTCTAGCTCTCTTTCCGTACAAACTCTCACTATTCGTAACTAATATTATTAGCTCTCCATTTTGTTTTAAAACCCTGCTAGCTTCCTCAAAATATAACGATGGTTCATGAAGGTGCTCAAATACAGCAAAAGAAACTATGACATCAAAAAAATTATTCTCAAAATTACAGTCAAAGAAAAGTTTATTAAAAAAGTTTATTTTTTTATAATCAACTTTATCTGAAAAATAATCAACTCCATAAGGAATCATAGAGGGATATTTTTGCAGTAAATAACCAAGAAAATCACCTCTTGCACATCCAATATCCAATACTTTCTTATTATTTAAATCAGGTAAAAATTTTGATTGATTTTTATAACGAATCTTATGTTCTTCTGAGTTTCTATCTTGATGATAATCTTTTGGATAATATGATGACATTGCTTCTTGGGTTGGTCTAGGATTAACAAAAACTAAGCCACAACCAACACATTCTACAACAGGAAACTCAAACTGGTTTACCCAGAGCCACATATCGGGCAGTCGGTACCTTACTTTGTATTCGTTACATCCACATAAATCACACTCAACATGTTCTAAAATAACTTTTTTCAATACTTTCCTTTTTTATAAAATTTTATGTACAATTGTTTTAAAAAATTTCTATCAAAATAAAAAATAAAAGTAATATATAATATTAAACTGCTTATCAATAATCCTATATGATAAATAAATAATAAATCAGAAAATTGATATGCATTTACTATTATTGATAAAAATATAGAAATTATTAAATATTTAATATTTCCTATTGTTTCAACAAAATTAATTCCCAGTAATAAATTACTAAAATATATATGCATTAAGATACCAAAGAAAACTAGTAACAATCTTCCATATAAAAATATATCAAAACTAATTTGCGCAGTTATAATATATACAAATAAATATATTGGCGAACTATACAATAATACTTTTGTTTCAATTTCAGGTCTTCCAATAGCCCTATACGCCTCAACATTAAGTCCTATTATCCATGCTAAACTATGAGTAAGAGCAAGTATCCCTATCACAGATGCTATCCCTATCCACTTTTCACCAAATATCAAATCACTAAGAGGATTTTGTACGATATAGAGTCCCACACCGATAGGCAAAACAAAAAAACTGACCACTTTTGAGCTTAGAAGTAGTGCTCTTTTGACACTCTCTTTATCATGCTGAATCTTTGAAAAGTAGCTATACATCACAGGCACTATAGGAGCGGTGACTAGCCCGATCACTGCTCCTACAAAATAGTTTCCTGTGCGATAAAGTCCTAGCTGATGTGAGGTAAAGAAAAAGCCAAGTACAAAAATATCTCCCCAAATAAAAAACCAACTAAGCAATGCAGAGAGCAATACCCATTTGGAAAAATGAAACATCTTTTTTGCAACTGCTAAGTCATACCCATATGATGGTCGCCAAGGGCTAATCTTCCAAAGAATAAGAGCTTGTAAAATCATAGAAGCGATGGTTCCATATACCAAAGCCCAGTATCCATAGCCATAATATGCAAGCACCACAGAGACAATACCAGGGATGATAGCACCTACAAATCTACTAAAAAAAAGCTTTTTAAATCCAAAATCTTTTTGAAGTAGTGCCGTTTGAACAGACATCAAAGAGCCTATGATAAGAGAAAGCCCAGAGATTTGAAGTACATCAGCAACCCGTTCATCATGAAAAAATGAGGCAATCGAATCTGCAGAGAAAAATAAAATAATATAAAGCAATACTGATAAAAATACATTGGTATATAAAACTATATTTGACATCTTTTGGAGATTGTCATGCTCTTGATTTTGAATAAGTGCTTTAGAAAGTCCAGCCTCCCAAAGGATAGATGTAAATGCTACCACCATAGCAGAAGTAGCCACAACTCCAAAATCTTCAGGAGTCAAAAGTCTAGCAGTGATGATATAAAACAGTGGTGGCAAAACTTTTGAAGCTATTTCACCAAGGGCTGACCATTTAAGCGAGTGTAGAAGCTGGTTAGTCATTAAAATTCGCTCACTTTATAAAACTCTTTATACCATTTTACAAATTCAGTTATTCCATCAGCTAATTGAGTGTCGGGTTTATAATCAAAATCTTTAATTAAATCGCTTATGTCAGCATAGGTTGATTTTACATCGCCTGCTTGCATCGGAAGAAAGCTTTTTGTTGCTTTTTTTCCTATTGATTTTTCAAGTGTTTCAATAAATTCTAATAGTTGCACAGGAGAGTTATGCCCTATATTATATATTCGATAAGGCACGCTTGATATGTCTGGACTCGGATTTTTAGGATTGAATGTTTCAGTTGCTCTAGCCGGATTATCAATAACTTTTACAATACCATTGACTATATCATCTATATAGGTAAAGTCTCTACTCATATCTCCATGGTTAAAAACTTTTATTTCTCTATCGTTTATTATTGCATCGGCGAAGAGCATTGGAGCCATATCAGGTCTTCCAAATGGTCCATAAACAGTAAAAAATCTAAGCCCTGTAGTAGAGATGTTATAAAGATGAGAGTAAGTGTGAGCCATCAATTCATTTGATTTTTTTGTAGCTGCATAAAGTGAGATAGGATGATCTGTGTGTGCATCCGTTTTAAATGGGTGTGATTTGTTTAATCCATATACGGAGCTAGAGCTTGCGAAAGATAGATTTTTTACATTGTTATGTCTACAGGCTTCTAGTATATTCATAAATCCTTTTATATTGGAGTCTATATAAGCATGAGGATTTTCCATTGAATATCTAACACCTGCTTGTGCTGCAAGATGACAAACGGCATCAAATTTTTCAGATTCAAAAAGTTTATATATAGAGTTTGTATCTGCTAAATCCATTTTTATAAAGTTATGTTTTGAATATTTTGTGCTGTTTATCAAAGGTGAGACTGACATTTGACTTTTTAAATCTTTTGTATCAATTCCAAGTTCGGTAAGTCTTGCATATTTTAAGTTTATATCATAATAGTTGTTTATATTATCAAGTCCTACCACTTCATCACCACGTTCCAAGAGTTTTTTTGCTAAGTGGTAGCCTATAAAACCTGCCGTTCCCGTTACTAAAATTTTCATTTGAAATTTTCCCTTCTTTCTTCGGATAGTTCTAATGTAGCATTTGTTATGATTTTGGCAAAAAATCTGTGAATTCAATCCATATTAAAATTTTTCATAAAATTAATCTATGCTATCGTTGCTATTATTTGTATGCAAAAGAGAATAGCCATTTATATGCATCTAATTGATTCCTTATACCAAAGATATAATTTTTTTATACCTTGATTTAGTGCAACTTTGTGTTTCCAACCCAAACTGTTGAGCTTACTAGAATTGGTGAGTTTTACTATCGTTCCATCGGGCTTGTCTGTATTGAAGTAAAGCTCACCTTCGAAGCCTATGATACTTTTAATAAGTTCTGCAAGTTCTTTAATTGAGATGTCTGTTCCTGTACCGATGTTGATGTGGGTGTTACGGATTTCTTTGTCATCATGATTGTATGTATCATCAAAATTTCTGTTTTCTAATAAAAACACACATGCATCTGCCATATCTTCACTATAGAGAAATTCACGTTTAGGTTTACCTGTGCCCCAAATTTCAACGCTAACATTTACTGCTTCGTGTTGCGTGCTGAGAAGTTTGATACCATATTTTGTTAGAATGTTTACTATCTCTTTTTGTGTATTATCTCCACTGATATTTTCTATAGGTTTTTTGTTTAAATCTTTTTTTATTGCTTCCCAATTATTCTCTTCGAGGCATTTTCCAAGATGTATTTTTCGTAGAAGCGCGGGAAGTACGTGTGATGTCTCTAGGTCAAAGTTATCGTTGGGACCGTAAAGGTTGGTCGGCATCACGCTGATAAAGTTTGTGCCGTACTGGATGTTGTAGCTCTCGCACATCTTGATGCCGGCTATTTTGGCTATAGCATAGGGTTCATTAGTGTATTCAAGCTCGCTTGTAAGCAAGCACCCTTCGCGCATGGGTTGGGGTGCATTTTTGGGGTAGATGCACGTACTTCCTAAAAAGAGGAGTTTTTTTACCCCGTGCAGGTAGCTTTGGTGGATGACGTTGTTTTGGATTTGCAAGTTTTCGTAGATAAAATCGGCTCTATAGGTATTGTTGGCTACGATGCCGCCTACTTTTGCGGCGGCAAGTATGACGTACTCGGGTTTTTCTTGTGCAAAAAATTCCGCTACCGCCGCTTGGCATGTGAGGTCTAGTTCGGCATGTGTTTTATAAACAAGGTTCGTGTACCCTTTGGCATGTAAGTTGTTAAGTATGGCGCTGCCGACGAGCCCGCGATGCCCAGCAATGTAGATTTTTGAACTTTTTTCCATCGGAAGCCTACTCAAAATAACTCATAATCTTATAGCCGCCCTCTTTGAGGTAAACGTCTTTTGTCATCAGTTTTAAATCGCTTTTCATCATGTCGTTGACGAGGTCTTGAAGATTAAACTCCCGTTTCCAGCCGAGTTTTTGTTCCGCTTTTGTGGGATCCCCTAGAAGTAGGTCGACTTCCGTCGGACGGAAATAGCGCGGGTCGACGGCAACGACGATAGCACCGATGGGCACGTGCGCGGGATTGAGTCCGAGGGTGTTTAGCCTTTCGTAATCAAGCGCATCGATAATCCCTTTTTCATCTACCCCTTCCCCCTCAAAACGGAGGGTGATCCCGCAGTAGGCAAAACTCATCTTTACAAAATCCCTCACCGTCGTAGTTTGCCCCGTAGCGATCACCCAATCTTCGGGTTCGTCGGCTTGGAGGATCATCCACATCATCTTGACGTAATCTTTGGCATGTCCCCAGTCGCGTTTGGCATCGAGGTTTCCTAGGTAGAGCTTCTCTTGCAAACCCAAAGCGATTTTGGATGCCGCACGGGTGATTTTTCTTGTAACAAATGTTTCACCGCGTACAGGCGATTCATGGTTAAATAATATGCCGTTGCACGCGAACATGCCATACGCTTCGCGGTAGTTGACGGTGATCCAGTAGGCGTACATCTTGGCAACGGCGTAAGGGCTTCGCGGATAAAACGGCGTAGTTTCACTCTGCGGGGTCTCTTGTACTTTGCCGTAGAGCTCACTCGTGCTTGCTTGGTAGATTTTCGTTTTTTTCGTCAGACCCAAAAGTTTGACCGCTTCAAGGATTCTTAGCGTTCCCGTACCGTCGGCATTGGCAACATATTCGGGTGTCTCGAAACTCACGTGTACGTGGCTCATTGCGGCAAGGTTGTAGATTTCGTCGGGTTGTGTTTCTTGGATGATGCGGGTAAGGTTCATCGAGTCGGTCATATCGCCGTAGTGAAGAATAAGATTTCTGTTTTCTACGTGGGGGTCTTGGTAAAGGTGATCGATTCTATCGGTGTTAAAAAGGGACGTTCTTCTTTTGATACCGTGAACGACATAGCCTTTTTTGAGTAAAAATTCTGCTAGATAACTTCCGTCTTGCCCCGTGATCCCCGTGATAAGTGCTACTTTTTTTTCTGCCATGTCGTTAGTGTTCCCCTCTTTGGTAATCATCATCAATTCTGACGATATCGTCCTCGCCCGTGTATTCGCCCACCTGCACCTCTATAAGTACAAGCGGTAGTTTGCCTTCGTTGCTTAGACGATGGATTTGCCCCGCTTTAATATAGGTGCTCTCGTTGGGGCGTACTAAAAACGTTTTATCTTCCACTTGTACGCTTGCCGTACCGCTAAGAACGATCCAATGCTCATTTCTGTGAAAATGTTTCTGCAAAGAGAGACGTTTAGAGGGTTTGACCTCTATTTTTTTGATTTTGTACCCTTGATTCTCTTCTAAAATCGTATAGCTTCCCCACGGTCTATGCCCCGTGAGGTGGACGTTGTGCAGTTGGCTTTTTTGTTCTTGAAGTTTTGCAACGACGTTTTTAACTTTTTGACTTGAGCCTTTTTTGCTGATGAGAAGTGCATCGCCCGTATCGACGATGATACAATCTTCTATATCTACCGTTGCTATAGTACGTTCGTTGCCGTAGATAAGGTTGTTTTTGCTATCGATTGCTATATGATGCGGATTGAGCGTATTGCCGTTTGGATCTTTTGGAAGTTCCTCATAAAGCGCATCAAAACTTCCCACGTCGCTCCACCCTATAGTAGAAGGCACAACTTTGACTTTTTTCGATTTTTCCATCACGGCGTAGTCGATGCTCTCTTCGGGAATTGCCGCCATATCTTCGTGTTTAATGCGTAGGAGGTTTTGCTCTGTTTTTTTGGGAGAGGAGGCTACAAAAGCCTCTTGGCATGTGGTGAAAATTTCGGGAGCATAGGTTTTGAGCTCCTCTAAAAAAACGCCCGCCTTAAACATAAACATCCCGCTGTTCCAGTAGTAGTTGCCCGCTTGGAGATAGCGCGTTGCGGTTTCGAAATTCGGTTTTTCATGAAAAGCCTTGACGTCTTCCCCCTCACTCTCTATATATCCGAAACCCGTTTGTGCAAACGTAGGGGTGATCCCAAAGGTAACGAGATTGTTTTGAAGTGCTAATTCCTTGGCATGTGCCAAAGCTTTTTGGTAGGAGGTTTCATTTTGAATCAGATGATCCGAAGGGGTCACGAGAACTATCTCATTCGCGTCGCATGCCATACATGCCAAGGCGATGGCGGGTGCCGTGTTGCGCCCTAGGGGCTCGAGTATGTAGGTGCTTTGCGTTTGCTCTAACTCCTCAAGTTGATCCATTGCCAAAAAATACTGCTCGGTGTTGGAGACGATGATCTGATGCTCGCATACTTGGGCGTTTCTTGCAATAGTGAGCTGAAAGAGCGATTTGTCGTTAAAAAGTTTGACGAATTGCTTTGGCATGAGGGTGCGGCTGATGGGCCAGAGTCTCGTACCGCTGCCGCCGCATAAAATGATATTGGTCATTTATAAACTCACTATTTCGAAAATTTCTTCATTGTGTTTTTGTTTCTCTTGCTTGAGAGAAAGCGCATAGAGTTTGATTTTGATATCCTCTTTGGTGATGTGCTCTACGAGCGCTTTTTTTGCGATCACTTTCATTTTGGTTTTGATGATCCCGATCTTTGCAGGGGTACGAATAAGCTCCGCAAGGGTTTCGATGATGTTGTCGTGGTACTTTCTATGGTCGCTAAGGGCAGGGTAGCCGATCGATTCCATATAAGCCTCTTCATCTTTAAAATGGGTTTTCATATAATCGCTAAAATCGTAGAGAATCTGTTTGAGTTCTTGTTTGAAATCCGCTTCGTCGTCTAGTTCGTA
>Ga0172377_10003782_pt1 | contig 15578 bp, 14 predicted proteins | sample Pumphouse3metaG_FD_119749 | JGI IMG/M metagenome (GOLD analysis project Ga0172377, IMG submission 119749) | Leachate microbial communities from a municipal landfill in Southern Ontario, Canada - Pumphouse #3 metaG | ecosystem: Engineered > Solid waste > Landfill > Unclassified | place: Canada...
GCATACAGCATATTTTAGTTTTTAAACGATAATCAAAAAAAGCCACGATTTGTGGCTTTTTATATGCAAATTGTCGATTATTTTATCAAAAAGCGTTTCTTTTCTTCAGGAATATCGAACCCCAAGGTTCCTCCCGGATTCATGATATTATCTGGATCAAAGTGCTGCTTAAGCGTCTTTAACACAGAGTACTCAGTTTTGCCTAATGAACCCTCAAGCCATGGACCAAACATTTTGCCGATACCATGATGGTGTGACATTGAAGCTCCTGATTTTTGAATCGCATCGAGGATTCCGCTATGGTAGGCGATATAGTCATCAATGTTATTCATTCTCGTGATGAAAATAAAATAGAGATTAGCGCCTTGCGGATAAGCATGCGATAAATGGGTTGTGACGACGGTATCAGGACGTGAATGGCAGTACGCGCGGACGCTTTTATGCACCTCATCCATGTTCGACCATAAAACCGAACACTCTAACGTATCAGTTAAAATGCCGAAGTCCTGCATTGCGTCGCGGAGATATGGATCAGTGAAACGACCCTTTTCCCAAGCCTTTGTAACATAACCAGTGAGATTCATCCCGCCATGTTTTTTGGCGATACGCTTAATGTTTTTTGCCACATTTTTAGCAAATCCCTTTTCACCTTCACTCCAGCCGAGAAATAGACTTCTTTCCATGGGCTTATAGCCACCAATTTTGAATAATTTAGCAAGTGGCGATTCATCGACGCCATAAAGACGCATCATCAAATCGGTTTCCTCGGCGTCAGAGCAGCGGAATACCGAAGCAAATCCTGCTTCAGATTGCATCATTTCTCTTGTTGCTTTTTGGGCATCTTGCCAATTATGAAACATAAATGAAAAACATTTACGGTTTTCTTTTGTCAGGCGAAAAACGCGTAGCGTTACATCAGTGAGAACACCAAAAGCCCCCTCACTCCCCATCATAATGTGATTTAATGATGGACCGGTTGCTTCACGTGGGTAAGGAGAAGTAACGATATTGCCGATAGGCGTCGCATATTTTTGTTCGAGTACAAGATCCTCAATCTTTCCATAGTAAGTTGAGTTTTGACCTGCGCCTCGTGTTACGACCCAGCCCCCAACCGAACTATATTCAAAGGATTGTGGGAAGTGTCCACACGTATAAGCTCTTTTGGCGTTGAAAAGTTTTACAGCATCATTAAGGACTTCTTCAAGTTTTGGGCCACTCATACCAGCTTGAACTGTGATTGTCTGGTCTATTTCATTAAAAGAAATAACTTTATTGAAGCGGAGTCTCATATCGAGACTTATTCCACCCTTTACGCATTCAACCCCACGAGTGACGCTACTTCCACCTCCATAAACATAAACAGGAATTTTTTGTGTTGTACAATAGGCAACGATCTTTTCGATTTGTTCGCGATTGTCAGGATATAAAACAACTTCAGGAATGTTCTCAACGATTTTTTGACGCATGCGCAAAACATCATGCATGGTTTTGCCATAGGCAACACTGAGACGCGAGTAGTTATCAGTTCGAACGTAATCTTCGCCTACTATTTGTTTAAACGCTTTAATGTGTTTCTCTTCTATTTTTGTGGGCAATTGATAGTCGACTGGTCCAAAACCAAGACTGCCATCATATTTTTTAAAATCCTCATCGCTCATTTTAAATACGTCTTTTATGACGCGATAAAGATTTTCCTTTGGCCACTTGAAATAATTAGGATCACCCCAACGAAAAATAGATCGCCAACTGCGGGGATCAGCCGGAGTGTTAACCCATTTTGGTGAAAAGCCCTTGTATGGTTTGTTTGACATTGTTATTCTTTCCTTTCTTTGATGATTGAACGCAATTCTCGATAGAGTGGTTTTAATTGCTTGTAAATGCGACGGTATATTCTTTCATAAAGACCACGATAAACGTCGTGTGTATCCTTATTTGGTGTAAAGGTTTTAGTGTAGTGGACCATATTTTCAATTGCTTCTTTATAATTTTGATATACACCTAGACTTACAAAGGCGACCATTGAACTACCTAATCCGCACGCTTCATATGTTTGAATTTTATAAACAGGCTTTCCAAACATATCAGCGGTGATTTGACATATTTCATCGCTTTGCGATCCGCCACCGGAAACGGTAAGACCGGTGATGGGCTGTTTAGAACTCTTTTCTAAATTTTCCATGCCCTCCATTAAGCCATAACCAATGCCTTCGATTATCGCTTTATAAATATGAATGCGTGTATGTTCACTAGAAAAGCCAATAATGCTGCCTTTGGCTTCAGGCTGTTTCAGCATGGGCGCCCAATAAGGTTGAAGGATAAGGCCATCACTGCCTGGTGGAATTTCCTTAAGTCGTTGATTTAGCAATTCCTCCGGAGAGATGCCTAACTTAGGTGCTTGGACAACTTCCTTTTCGGCGAATTCTTTTTTAAACCAACTGATCATCCAAAAACCACGATAGACCTGAATTTCTGGGTTCCATGTACCACTGACAGCGCCAGGATAGGCTGGCATAAATTGTTGTGGTTCGACATATTTCCGCAATGTCGTCTGAATTGTAGCGGTTGTGCCAAAACTAAGGGAAGCAAGGTTGTTGTCTAAAACGCCACAACCGAGAGTCTCGCAAGCCTTGTCGGATGCGGTGGCGATGACAGGGAGTCCTTCCTTAATAAGGAAATCCTCACCAACAGATTTAGATATATAGCCCAATACTGATCCAGGCGTTACGATTTCTTGAAGTTTATCGTATTCAACATCAAAAATCGGATACTTAATGTTAGACGGATCGTACCATTTGTTATTCTTATAATCAAAAGGAATGTGGGCAACTTGTGAGGCTGACGAATCAATTAAAGCACCGGTTAACTGATAAGTTAGGTAACCGCTGAGGGTGAGATACTTATATGTTTTTGCCCATATTTCTGCTTCGTTTTCTTTAATCCAATTACTTTTCGTAATTTTTCTTTGATCTTCAAGAGCTTCGCTCATACCTACAAGACCAAATGCTAAACGAGAAAGAAGGGGCAAAGGTTTTTCGCACTTGGCTTCTCTTTGATCAAGCCAAACAATAACATCGCGAAGAGGTTGGATTTCTTTATCTACGCAAACACAGGTATCGCGGATTGTTGTAATTGTGACGGCGACAATTTTATCAATTTGATCTGGATGATTGGCGTGAATACGGCGCGATACTTCCTTAAGCGTATTGACATAAACACTCGGTTTTTGTTCTGCATAGCCCGGTTGTAAGGAATAATATGCAGGATTAAATGCCGTTTGTTCTTTTGCAACGACATTACCCTTTTTGTCTACAAGAAGAGCCCTGATGCTTTGTGTTCCACAGTCGAACGTCAAAATTAATGGGTTCGCAATCATACTTTAAAATCTCCTTTATGCATATCAGCAGTTGTAATGACATTAGTGTCAGTTCCAAAAATATTATGAATGATGATTGAACCAATTGGGAGATAATCCTTAAGAACAATCTCTTTTAATAGTTTGATAAAATCGGGAATTTTGCTTTTGGGAATCGCGCCATCAGTTCTTACGGACACAACTGGATATTCCATCAAGTTTGTTTTGACAGTTGAACTCACGGTTCTCTGTGGATTGGTTAGTTCTTCGATGGCAAAGGAAAGACCGCGAGGACATTTATTACCACTTACTTCAAGGCTTGAATCATCAATTCTCAGTTGACAGCCATTTGGGCAAACAATGCACGTTAATATTTTTTTCATTGTTCAACCTCCAAATGTATTCGTATTGAACCAAAGTTCTTATCACCGAGACTGAATGTGACTTTTTCCATTTCCGGTGGGCGAAGTCTTTGATACCTTTTTCGGAATATTTCTCTACCATCACTTTCAATTATTAAGGTGGCTTTATCAAATTCGGCTGCACTGCGAAAATACGCAACTATATTATCGAGCCTTCCGCTAATATCAATGTGTGAAGGCACGAAATAAAGGAGATTATTATCGATGGCAATTTCTTGCAAATTTCGTGCAGAAATCGCCTCTTTTGTTGCAAAATAGCCTGCAATTTCTCCGCTTTCTGAGACATAATCAGCCAAATCGCTGACATGAAGTGAGTTTCCACATGAATATACGCCTTCAACCAAAGTCATTAGATTTTGGTCAACGTAAGGACCTTTCGTTTTCGGGTTAATCGGAATATTCAAACTCTCAGCAATTTCATTTTCGGGAATCAGACCGACCGATATAATCAAAGCATCGCAATTTATGATTTGTTTTGTTCCTTCGATCGGTCGCATTTTTTCATCGACTTTTGCGATTTCGACAGCCTCGAGTCGTTCAGTGCCGAAGACGCGAGTAACGGTATGCGATAGAAACAAGGGAATTTTAAAATCATCTAGACATTGAACAATATTACGTGTCAAGCCGCTTGGTGTCGATTTAACTTCATACACACCGAGAACTTGTCCGCCTTCAAGAGTAATTCTTCGCGCCATAATAAGTCCGATATCGCCACTACCTAGAATTACGCATTTTTTGGTTGGCATTTTTCCTAAAATATTAATGTAATATTGTGCCGAACCCGCCGTAAATACCCCACTAGGGTTTGTTCCATCAATAAATATTTGCCGGGCCGTTCTTTCTCGACATCCAGTCGCTAAAATAATACGGCGCGCCATTATTTCTTTGATTCCCTCACGAGTCACGATTGTTATAAGAAATGAATCTTTTGTTTTAACTATATCAATAACATAAGTCAAAGTACTGACTTCGACATCGCTACTGATTACTTTTGCAATCTCACGATAAGCATATTCCGGACCGCTAAGTTTCTCTTTAAATCTAGTAATACCAAAACCATCATGAATGCATTGTTTAAGTATTCCACCAAGCTTTGCCTCTCTTTCGATTAGCATTACCGCTCCCCCATTTTGACTAGCTTTCAAAGCGGCAGCTAAACCAGCTGGTCCTGCTCCGATTACGGCGACATCATATTGCTTCATGCGATGTCCTCCTTGGTGCAGCCTAGTAAAACAGAACCTTCACCTTTTTTCTTAATTTCGCAAAGCGACTTATTTTGATGCTCAGCCATAAGTTGAATAATTAACTGCTGACAAAACCCACCTTGACAGCGCCCCATTCCCGCACGAATTCTTCGTTTTAGTCCATCCAAAGTATTAATTTCCAGCGGGCGGTTTAAAGCATCGATAATTTCACCTTTTGATACTTCCTCACAGCGACATATTATTTGACCATAATCAGGATTTTGCATTATTAAACTGTTACGCGTTTCTAGACTTAATGAGGCTATTGGAGGGGTAATTTTGCGAATAGGATTAAAGGAAGGGTTTGCATCAAGTTTTTCTTCTATTATTTCTTCATAAATCTTTACGACATCTTCTGCGATTGCTGGCGCGGCCGTTAACCCTGGTGATTGAATGCCAGCGGCATGAATAATGTTTGTTGTCCATTTGCCTCTTTGAATGACAAAATCTTCCTCGTATGTTGACGCACGTATTCCAGCAAAATAGGTAATAACATCGCTACGAGATAATAAAGGAATCGTATATGAATGCTTTTCGAATAAGGCATTTATTTCCTCGTTAGTAGTAATGAAATTTTCTCGTTCTGGTGTTTCGGTTGCGGTCGGACCGACAACGACATTACCATCGACAGTGGGAATAACGCCCCCACCTTTAGTGTGTGCTTTTTTATCTTTGCTACCAAAGTAGAATGACAAAGTGGACTTAACTGACTTCTTTGCAAATTTCTTGTCGAGTATCATTTCCACGCCACGACGGGGGTGAATGGTAAAAAATTGGTCATTAGCCATTTTGGCAACGACATCGGCGAATGTGCCGGCGGCATTGACTACTACCTTTGGATAGAATCTACCACGATTTGTGACAACGGACTTAATTTGGCGGTTGTCTAACTCAATTTTTAATGCCGCAGTATTTAAAAAAACACGGCCCCCATTTTCGATAGCATTTTCTGCAAGTCCGACAACCATGTTATATGGAGAAATGACGGCGCCTTCAGGAAAAAAAACAGCGAATTTTGCCTCTTTGTTGATGTTTGGTTCGCGTTTTAGAAGCTCGCGTTTATTGACATAACGTGCGCCTTTAATTCCCTTTTTATCAGCGCTTTTTAGAAGAAAAGGAACAACAATTTTAGCAAAGTTCTTATTAAACACTAGTGTTTGGCCATGGCGAACGTAATCAACGCTTAAATCCTTGGCTAGTTTCTCGTATATTTGGACAGAACGTATTAGATATTTGTGTTTATTGCTGTGGCGTGGTAAATCCATGCCGACATGAATACAGCCATCATTTCGGCTGCTGGCATGTAACGCGACATCATTTTCTTTTTCGAGTAAGCAAGCATCGATATGATACTTTGTAAATTCGCGTAGGATAGCCGCTCCAACAATACCGCCGCCGATAATTAACACATCGCACTTTGTGCCATCATACTTTTTATCGTTAATACTTGATATCCGCATTTTTTGAGTAGGGCATCCTTTAAGAATAATGTCGTTAATAACTCCTTCGCTTTTGGCTTTGGCTGCTAAATACCCAACCTCGACAATATCTTCCCATTTATCTAACTCACCACTTAATCTTATACACCCATCTTTATCATTAATGATAACATTCGGAAAACGTTGATGGATTTTCACTATGGCAGATTGGTAGAGTTTATTTGTCATTTTTTATCTCCGACATTCATCATTATCTTAACGAGTCTATTTTCATCAAATCCGTTATCTTGGAGAATTTCTTGAACAACGAGACCATCAATAATTAGCATTAAGGTGTATGCGAAAGCTTCATCGTCTTCCAGATGAGCAAATACTTTTTTAACACCGATTAGAAGCGTGCTTCGCCACTCGCGATACTTCTCGATAAACTTTGTTCTAAGGATCTCATTTCCACCAAGACATTCATTGATCAAAAATATATGCATTTTTGCGCGATCAAATAGTTTGACGCTTTTATGAAAAACAACTTCAAGAAAACGTTGGGGATGAAGATCGTTTTCATGGCGACTTAACCACTGAAGATACTCTTCTTGGAGACTCTCAATATGACGAGAAATAACATCAAAGACAAGTTCGTCTTTCGTTGCGTAATGATAATAAATTGTTCCAGGTGAAAGGTTGGCCTTTGTTGAGACATCACGCAACGAAAAGTTTTTGACCCCTTTTGTGGCAATTAAATTCTCGACAGCCACGATAATTTTATCCTTACTTATGCTTCCCTTTGGGCGACCCATGTTTATTATTCGGTTAAACGACCGAATTACTCCTACTTGTATTTTAACAAGACAGTCAAAAAATATAAAGACCGAATTGTAATTGCGTATCCAAATCACATTAATTGACAATTATCAAAGGGAAGAAGAAAATGTTTATACCCCCCATAGGAGGGGTGGAGGCAGATATGAAACACCTAGAAGCGATGAAAATCTTAAAAGTGGCAAAAGGACAATTGGACGCTGTTATCAGCATGATCGAAAACGAAAGATATTGTATTGATATTTCTAATCAAGTACAAGCGACTCTTGCATTGTTAAAAAAAGCCCAAAAACAAATTATTAGTGAACATCTTAATCATTGCGTTAGGGAATCGTTCGATCGAAACAATTCCGAAGAAAAGATTGAGGAAATTCAGCAATTGCTCAACAGGATTTTGTAATGGACAAGAAGACTTTTGATATTGAAGGAATGACATGCGCTTCTTGCGTTCGCGCTGTAGAAAAAGCCTCGCTTAAAACACCCGGCGTTGTCTCGGCAAGCGTTAATCTCGCGACCGAAAAATTGAAGATATCGTTTGAACCTAATCGTTTTAATATATCTGAACTTAAAAAGAAAATTGAAGCTGTAGGTTACCACATTCATCAAGAAAAGCGAATTGATGATCATCAAGCAAAAAAGAATAAAGAAATATCTATATTAAAAACTAAATTCTTATTGACTCTCGTTTTTACCATTCCTCTCCTCTATATCGCGATGGGTCATATGGTTGGCCTTCCTCTTCCGTTTTTTATCGATCCCCATCATCATCTGTTCAATTTCACGATAGCCCAACTAATTTTTACCGTGCCAGTAGTAGTGATTGGCTATAAGTTTTATACCGTCGGATTTAAAACCTTATTTTTATTTAAACCGAATATGGATTCACTTGTTGCTCTTGGAACGTCAGCCGCCTTTATATATGGTGTATATACAACCATTCAAATAGGATTAGGAAATTTCAATGAAGCGAATCTATATTTTGAATCTGCTGCCGTTATTATTACCTTGATTTTACTTGGTAAGTATTTTGAAACTTTATCGAAAGGAAAAACTTCCGAAGCTATTAAAAAGCTGATAAATCTCACGCCAAAAACCGCCACAACCATCAAAGATGGAGTCGAGATAATCGTCGATGTTGAAGATGTACATAAAGGTGATATCATCGTTGTTAAGCCAGGAGAGAGACTCCCAGTTGACGGAATTGTCATTGAAGGTTACTCCTCGGTCGATGAATCGATGCTGACTGGCGAATCAATGCCGATCGAAAAGCAACAAGGCGATGTCGTTATTGGCGCGAGCATTAATAAAAATGGCTCAATAACATATCAAGCGACAAAAATTGGCAAAGAATCGACTTTGGCTCAGATAGTTAAGTTAGTTGAGGATGCGCAGAGCACAAAAGCACCAATTGCAAAACTGGCTGATCGCATATCGGGATTTTTTGTCCCGATTGTCTTAGGACTTGCAATTATTGCCTTTTCCTTTTGGATGTTAATGGGCAAAGGATTTTCTTTTTCCATATCGATTTTAATTGCCGTTTTGGTTATTGCTTGTCCATGTGCATTAGGTCTTGCGACACCGACGGCTATTATGGTTGGGACCGGTAAAGGAGCAGAATACGGAATATTAATCAAAAGCGGTGAAGCATTAGAAAAAGCACACAAGATAACTACCGTTGTTCTTGATAAAACCGGCACAATTACCAAAGGAAAACCCGAGGTAACGGATATTGTCGTCTTCGGAAGCCACGATGAAAGCAACGTTTTAAGAATTGCTGCAAGTGTCGAATATCATAGCGAACACCCACTTGGCGAAGCAATTATATCCGAGGCCCAAAAAAGAAAAATCTTGTTAGACAAAACAGCCGATTTTGCAAATATTCCTGGTCAAGGAATTAAAGCCTCGATTGCTGGCGAGACAATCTTAGTGGGAAATGAAAAATTGATGCAGGCAAGTAGTGTTGATTTGTCTGTTTCATCCTCAGTTGCTAATAAATTAGCATTTGAAGGCAAAACAATAATGTTTGTCGCTGTTAGCCACCAAATTATCGGCGTCATCGCAGTGGCTGACACCATTAAAGAAAGTTCGAAGGAAGCGATTGCCCAAATGCATCAACAAGGTATCAAAGTCTATATGTTGACCGGAGATAATCAAAAAACAGCTGAAGCAATTGCGGCTCAAGTAGGAATTGATCAAGTTATTTCGCAAGTGATGCCTGAAGAAAAATCACAGCATATTGCAAATTTACAAAAAGAAGGACAAATAGTGGCGATGATAGGCGATGGAATAAATGACGCGATTGCCTTGGTTCAGGCTGATGTCGGAATGGCAATCGGAACAGGAACTGATATAGCAATGGAATCTGCCGACATCGTTTTAATGAAAAGCGATTTGAATGATGCGGCAACTGCTCTTCAACTATCGAAAAAAACGATGAAGAATATTAAGGAAAATCTCTTTTGGGCCTTTTTCTACAATTTGCTTGGTATTCCAATCGCGATGGGTGTTCTTCATTTCTTTAATGGCCCATTGCTTGATCCGATGATTGCTGCGGCGGCCATGAGTTTTTCTTCAGTATCAGTTGTCTTAAACGCTCTTAGATTAAAAAGATTTAAACCAAGAAAAGGAGAAATTAACAGTGAAAAAAACGTTGCGAATTGAAGGCATGAGTTGTAATCATTGCGTTATGAATGTTAAAAACACCCTCTTAGAAATTGAAGGGGTTGTTGATGTCATCGTGAATCTAAACTCGAAAACAGCCGTCGTTACATCAAAACAAGATATCGATATAAGCAAGTTAGAAAAGGTAATTGATGAAGCCGGATATAAGTTAACAAGTGTTAAATAAGAAAAGACCGTCTCAACCATCGAGGCGGTCTTTAAATAATCAGATACTAAACTGGTTCTTCTTCGGTTGGAATTTCAGTGTAGGTATCTAGGTCGGTAGGAAAATCAACAACAACTTCTCCATTCATATTGCTGATATCAATGTGGAATGAGCCATCGACTTCGTGAAGTTCGTGACCGCCTTCTTCTCCGCCCGGAACGGTAACGGCAACATCGACATCAACGTATAGTTTGCTGAGGAATCCGTCTTCACCGACACCGATAGTAAGTTTTGCTTCAGTTATGTCGAACATACTTGAGAGCAGTTGCATAATATTCGTGCGAATTTGTTCAATCTCTTCACTAGAAAGTGTTGAAGGATCATAATCACCGGCATCTTCCATAACCTTCATATACAGACTAACAATATCATTCATAGTGACTGAGTAAATAACGGTAAGTTCCCCGTCTTTTTGCGTAGCGCTGATGTTTTCGATGGTATTCATGTAGGGGAGCATCTCCTCAACATCAAATGGCATGACAAGCGGTTGTTCAGGATCAATTTCTAAGGCGGTCGCTAAATTACCGACATGTGTCTTCATCGTCAAAACATCAGGAGCTTCTTCTTCAACTAAAGCGAATAAATCTTCAGTTTCAGTCAAATTGATATAAGCCCAGCCCTCACTTAAATATAAAGCTGCACTAGCTTCAGTGTTGACTAAGACTTCATCGTTTTCTTCGGCTAAAACTGAAGCACTAACCTCCACGCTTCCTTCAGCCGTGTCTTCGAATAGATCGTTAACCTTAATGTTAACTTCGCCAGAAGCATCAAGATGACGCTCGGCAATAATTGCTAATTGTTCGTCATAAACTTTGCCGAGATAATCAACATCAGCCGTAACATCGATTTCAAACGAATCGATTTGAGTGGTAGTCATTTGACTAAACGCTTCCATGACCATTTGATTAGCAACAGTATCCTCAATCGTGGTTCCTGGGCCATCGCATGAAGTCATTAACGTTAGCGCAAATAACGACAATGCAGATAGAAATAATTTATTGAATTTGTTCATATGAACACCTCCATTTTTAGTATAGCACCAGGATAGAAAACACAATAAATATTTGCATTATCGTCTCCCATGCAAGCATACAAAAAATGCGCTTTTACAACATAATATTTAGAATATTAACTGTTTACTTGATTTTAAAAAACCACTTTATAAATTTCATTTTTCCCTTAGCATAAGGAGGATATTTTAGTGATAATTCGATTCTTGTCTTTTTTAAAATACTTTTTTCGTGAGTGAAAGTATCGAAAGATTTTTTTCCATGATAACTACCCATGCCGCTTCGACCAACGCCACCAAAGGGCAGTCGGTCATTAGTTAAATGCATAATCGTGTCGTTGACGCAACCACCCCCGAAACTGACGAGATTCATAATTCGCTTCGCATCTGAGCTGTTACTGGTAAATAAGTAAAAAGCCAATGGTTTCTCTTGTGTTTTAAACACTTCGACTAAGGCATCAACGCTCGTGAAAGATAGAATTGGCATAATTGGCCCAAAGATTTCTTCTTTCATAATTGCGTCATCAAAATTGACGTTGTCCATTATCGTTGGCTCAATCAATCTTCGCTCTTTATTAATGTGACCGCCAAAGACGACCTTTGATGAATCAATGAGCCCTATAAGCCTCTCAATATGTTTATCGTTAATAATGCTAGGAAAATCATCGGTTATCGTTCCATTTTGATAATAGAAATTTTGAATATAACCGATAACCTTAGATATAAATTTATCCTTTATGGATTCATGAACATAAACATGATCAGGAGCGACACATGTTTGCCCCGCATTAAGATATTTACCCCAAGTGATGCGTTTCGCGGCCAATTCGATATCAGCGTCACTAGTGACGATACAAGGCGACTTTCCGCCAAGTTCAAGTACGACAGGGGTGAGATGCCGGCTGGCCTTTTCTAAAACGACTCGTCCAACGTCATCCCCCCCAGTAAAGAAAATGAAATCAAACTTCTGATTAAGAAGCGCTTGGTTTTCTTCACGACCGCCAACAACGACACTGAAAAGGCGGGGATCAAAGTTACTGGCGATTTTTTGGAGCACAAGCGAAACATTCCAAGCGTACTTTGATGGCTTTAGAATAACGGTATTGCCAGCCGCTAATGAAGCAACGACAGGCACCATCGAAAGTTGTAAAGGATAGTTCCAGGGCGACATAACTAACGTAACCCCATAAGGCTCTTTATATATATAACCAGAGGAAACAACGTTAACTAGGCTGGTGGCGACTCTCTTTGGGTTCATGAAACTTCGCAAGTGCCGAATCATGTAATCTATTTCTTGAATCACTAATGAATATTCTGTAGAAATGACATCGAATTCGCATTTGTTATAGTCAAGAATGAAAGCTTTATATATCTCGTCGTGCATGTCGAGTAGAACTTTACGAAGCTTTTTTAGGGTATCGCGCCGAACTTGTAACGAACGTGTATGGCCTTCGAAATAGTAATCGCGTTGTTTTTGAACGATTTCTTCAATCATAATTTTTTACCTCTATTACTAATTTTTCATATTTTCGAACAATTTGCCATAAGAGGATACTTTGGACTTCAAGCAATCTTGTGTTAATACAATCATCTAAGACTATAATTTAATTGATATGAATATTTTTTATCTTGATACCAATCCAACAATTGCCGCTCAATATCATGTTGATAGACATGTTGTTAAGATGATTTTAGAGTCTGCCCAAATGCTATCAACAGTTCACCATCTCAACACTTCGGACAAAAGAATTTTGGACAATATCTATCGTCCAACTCATTATCATCATCCTAGTACGATATGGGCTAGTCAGAACAAAAATAATTATCGGTGGCTTTATTTGTTGTTCATCGCTCTCCTTGATGAGTATACTTTTCGATTTGGCAAGATACATAAAAGTTCAGTATTAATTGATTTTTTAAAAGAACCACCCGAGTCGTTAAGCGATGGCGCCTTATTTCCGCCTACTCCCGCGATGGAAGATAGGTATCTTGTTAACGGGGATTCGCTTCTTTCTTATCGCAATTACTATCTACTAGCAAAAAATCATCTTTTTCATTGGACAAAACGATCGAGACCCGAGTGGTTAAATAAATAGTCCATGCTATTGCATGTTAATGATTTAATCCTTTATTCACTTCCAAAAATAAGATAACATTTTAAAAAGGAGAATAATTATGAATGAGTTAAAAAATATCGATCAGGAGATTTTTGATGCAATCGCTTTGGAAAAAAAGCGGCAAATAGAAAATATTGAATTAATTGCTAGCGAGAACTTTATTTCACTCGCTGTTTTAGAAGCACAAGGGTCAATAATGACAAATAAATATGCTGAGGGCTACCCCAATCGTCGTTATTATGGTGGTTGCGAATTTGTCGATATTGCTGAACAATTAGCAATTGAAAGGCTGAAAAATCTATTTGGCGCACAGTTTGCCAATGTTCAACCTCATTCCGGCTCTCAAGCTAACATGGCTGTCTATCGCGCCTTACTCAAACACAACGATAAAATTTTATCAATGTCGCTGAGCGACGGCGGACACTTGACTCACGGTTATAAGCTGTCATTTTCAGGAACTGACTATGCCATATTTTCATATGGCGTTAATGCAAAAACGGAAGTAATTGATTACGATGAAGTTGAACGGTTAGCTTTATCAGTTAAACCACAGATGATTGTCGCTGGGGCAAGCGCTTATCCACGCGCTATCGATTTTAAACGTTTTCGTGAAATTGCTGATAAAGTCGGTGCCTATCTTTTTGTCGATATGGCGCACATAGCCGGTTTAGTTGCTGGCGGCGTTCATCAAAATCCATGTCCGTATGCTCACGTTGTTTCTTCGACCACTCACAAAACACTTCGTGGGCCGCGCGGTGGAGTAATTTTGACTAATGATCCCGAGATTGCTAAGAGCGTTGACCGGGCTGTTTTCCCTGGTATTCAAGGTGGTCCATTAATGCATATAATTGCCGCTAAGGCAGTAGCATTCAAGGAGGCCCTTGAACCGGAGTTTAAACACTATGTGCAACAAGTTGTCGAAAACTCTCACGCTTTAGCAGAGGAATTAAAAACGCTCGGTTATCGCATTGTTAGTGGTGGTAGCGACAATCATATGCTTCTTGTTGATTTAAAAGCATCAATTGGTATGACAGGAGCGGAAGCAGAAAAATTGCTTCATGAAGTTGGTATTACATGCAACAAAAATTCGATTCCCAATGATCAAGAAAGACCTATGGTTACTTCGGGAATCCGTTTGGGCACTCCGGCGATGACAACAAGAGGCTTTAAAATTGACGATTTCCGTATTGTTGCCCATCTTATCGATAAAGCTCTAAAACATGGCAATGATGTAAAAAAACTCGCAGAAGTCCATTCAAAAGTATTAGAATTAACAAGGAAATACCCTCTTCCTTACTAATCATGAAAAATAAAGAATCGAAGCTGATTGCGCAAATGATTGCGGTCGCCATGGGCGTCGCTCTTTCCGTATTATTAACCAGCTTTGTATTTATCCCCTTACCTTTTGGGGGATTTTTAAATTTCACTGATGTTTTTATCGTTCTATATTCGATGTTCTTTGGACCATGGATCGGTGGAGCGGTCGGAGCTATAAGCGGATTGATGGTCGACGTTATTTTGGGTTATGGTTTTTATGCACCTTTCACCTTTTTTATTAAATTAATTGAAGGTTTAGTTGTCGGTTTCTTATTTTTTAAACTTCCGGGTAAGATACGTTATGTGGCTCCCTTTATTGGTGGTATATTAATGGCCGCTTTATATATAATTCCTGACTACATTGCCCTGTCGAATTGGATTGCCTCGCTAACGAACTTCGGTTTTAACTTGATTCAAGGTGTTTTGGGTGCGTCCTTAGGCATCGCTGTTTATGTTATTTTGATTAAAGCAAAAGTAAGGCCTCCTGCAAACTCATAAATAATAAAGTATTTATAACTCGACTTATACGCGGAATATGATAGAATAATCCGCGGACTGTTTTTTTACGAGGTGGCAGGCGATGGAAGTATTAGAAATATCAAGGTCTAAAAGGGCAACAAGGCGCAGTGTACTTGCCTTTCAACACGTTTTTGCGATGTTTGGCGCAACAATAGTGGTTCCGCTTTTAGCGGGTTTATCAGTTCCTGTTGGATTGTTGTCAGCCGGCATCGGCACGATTATTTTTTATTTTCTCACAAAAAAGAAAGTACCCGTTTTTCTCGGGAGTTCCTTTTCTTATCTACCTGGCATGATTGCTTATATGACAAGTCAAGGAGCTGGTAGTGTTGGTAGCGAATCATGGCAAAGAGCTGTTGGCGGTCTCGCCCCGGCTATTGCGATTACTGGCCTTGTTTATTTAATTCTTTCTCTTTTAGTTAAATTTGTCGGTATGGCACGTATAAAGAAATTATTTCC
>Ga0172377_10003784_pt1 | contig 15573 bp, 14 predicted proteins | sample Pumphouse3metaG_FD_119749 | JGI IMG/M metagenome (GOLD analysis project Ga0172377, IMG submission 119749) | Leachate microbial communities from a municipal landfill in Southern Ontario, Canada - Pumphouse #3 metaG | ecosystem: Engineered > Solid waste > Landfill > Unclassified | place: Canada...
ACGTTCAACGGAGTGTGGGCGACGATGATCGGGACCACCCAGTTCCAGGGGACGACCCGTTTCAGCGAGGCGTATGACGTGCCGTTATTCAACGGGACGATAACGGAGCGGTTCAACGATACGGTGATGAAAAACTTGGGGTCCTTGTCCCTCAGCATGGGGCTCGTGTCTCCCGCGACGGCAAGCAGTTCCTTCTCTTCCTCGGACATTCCGCTCACGCTGACGGGTTCGTTCTCCTATTCCGGTACCGGTCTGCTGACCAAACTCCGGTATTCCCTCAGTGGAACAACCACGTACATCAACGGAAACGCGTATCCCACCTGGAGTATCAGCGGAACCACCGGATTCCGCCTGTTCAAGGGGCTTGCCATCTCCGCGGCGCTGACGGTCAGCGCGTCGGACAGCGACCAGCCATGGAACCCTGAAGTGACGGCGACGATCAGCGGCGGGTATTCCTTCTCGTCCAAAGTGAGTTCTTCCGCTTCCACGACGTATACGACAAACAGTGAAACGCTTACTTCGGTGGGGCTCTCGTATCGTCCTACGGATACGGACAGCATTTCCCTTTCCATGTCTGGATTCCGGCTGGACAAACCGCTGAACCATTCCTTGTACGGCGTGTGGTCCCATACAGGCAAGTTCTCCTCCTTGACGTTCCGCCAGCAGGCGTCCAGTTCGTACCAGACATTGACGACAAGCGCCACGTTGTCCACCGCCATCGCGTTCGCCGACGGGGTGTTCGGCATGGCGCGTTCCGTTTCAAACAATTTCCTGTTGATCAAGCCGGTAGGGGAGTTGCGGCACAGTCAGATTTCCGTAGCTCGGAGCATGGACAACTCGCCGCAGGTGGTGCCTTCCTATCTGGGAGCCGGGCTGTTCACCAACATCACTCCGTATCAGGAAAACAACGTAGTCGTCTACAGTGGCGGTTCGGATGCGTATTCCACCAGCACCTCGTTCATGTACCAGTTTACCCCCAGCGGCAGACAGGCGTATGTCGCCCGGATTGATCTTCCTCCAACCTTTACCGTAACCGGGGTGATCACCCATGCCGATGGCACGGTGTACGACCAGTATTCCTCCCCGATCTATCGGGTGACCAAAGGAGAGAATGGGGAAGACGTCCTGGAGATCGACAATGACTTCTACCTGTTCACCGATCAGGAAGGCCGGTTCGTCATCAACTCGATGCCTTCCGGTGAGTACAGCTTTGATCTGCAGGTCAACGACAGCACCTGGTATGCCGTCCGGTTCACCATTCCGGAAATGTCTGACAAGAAGCTTCGTGCCATCGAATACCGGACGATCAGCGATGCTGGTCCGTATGATGCCGAAGGCCTTCCGGATTATGATCAGACCATCACCTTGGAAGTGGAAAAACAGGAGACGGAGGAAGAGCTGTACTCCATGCTGTTCCCCGTAATGGAGTAACCAAAAACAGTTTTTCAGACGCGTCCTTGACAGACTAGGGTAAAAACAAGAGTATGGAAAGTGTTTGTTAAGGAAGTAAAACGACATGCGTAGTGACATCATCGATGAAATCCTCAGCGTGGAAGACCGCGCCAGCCAAATCGTCAAAGAGGCACAGGACGAAGGGCGGACAAAGGTGCTTGAGGCACAGACGAAAGCTGCCCAGGATGTGCATGATGCTGTCTCGAAGCGACGATTGGAACACCAGAAGGAACTGGAGCAGGCTGAGGCGGATAGTGCCGTCCAGTTGGATAACTACCAGGCTTCCTTGGATGTCTCCAGCACGTTGGTTCCCGAGGCGATCGACCAGATCGCGGATAAAATCGTCATGATGGTTTCCAAAACGACTTTGTTTGGAGGACAGGCGTAGATGGACGCTGTATCGAGATACGGGTTCATCAATGCCAAACTCAGGGCAAGAATTGGTCTGATGCGTCAGTCCAGGCTTACCGATGACATGTTGAAGGCTTCCTCGTTGGTGGATGCCGTCGCGTTGCTTCGGGAAACCGGGTATGCAGCGGTCGCCAAGGCGTATGATGAGACCGGGGATTTGCAGGCGATGGAATTCGTTCTCTTGGAGGGCGAGATCGCCAGTTACCAGGAAGTGGAGCGCTATCTGGATGACAAACCGGCAAAGTTTGTCAAGGAACTCCTAGGAAAAATCGAAGAAGACAACCTGAAGAATGCCATCCGGCTTTGGTACAGCTCGGTGGTGCGGATGCACTCCATCCGTTATCGCAGTGAATATCTGTATCGGAACCAAATCGTCAATGATATCAACTGGGCGGGTATCGTCAACGCCACTGACTGGAAAGGCGTGGTGGAGGGGGTCAAGGGTACTCCGTATGAAAAGGTGCTCTCCACCTTCACCCAGGAAATGATCCAGAAGAACGGATTGTTCGATCTGGAGACGGCCATCGACAAGGATTGGTATGCCGATCTGATGGAAAGCGTCAAACTGCTTTCCGCGTCTGACCAGGAAGTGGCCCGGAAGATTTTCTACGCGGATTTTGATTTGAAGAACCTGCTCAATTTGATTCGGTTCGGATGGTATCACGAGTTGGAGAAGGATCGTTTGGCCTCCACGCTGTTCCCCTGGGGAAGCCTGTATGGGAGCAAGGAAGTGGCTGCGTACCTGGCTGCCCCGAAGGACAACAGGGACCCGATGCCCATCGTCAAGCGGTTCTATCCCAATCTGGTGCCGGAAATTCAGGATATTATCGGGAAAAACAAGGATGGAGAGCATTCCGAGCAGCTCATGGCGCAGGAGACGTTGCGTCTTGAGCAGTATCTGCAGACGGAACGCGGAGATGCCTATCACCGCATTCTTTCGCAGGATCCATTCTCCATTGGGATCGCGTTGTCGTACTTTTTCCTGTACCGCAGCGTTGATTCGCTGATCAGGGCGATCCTCAATGGAAAATATTACGGGTATACAGACCAGCAAATCAGGGGGGAGGTAGGATGAATCTATTCACCAGGCCTATGAAACTGCTCACCGCCGTTGTTCTGGAACAGAAGAGCGACGCCGTGGTAAAGGCATTGTTGGAAGAGGGGGTGATGGACTTTGTCCACATCGACAAGCTTGATCCCAAGCAGATGGAGAAACTCAGCACCAGGCCGGCTTCGGTGAACCGGACGGCGCTGGAGGATATGCGCCATCGGATCGAAGCGATGCTTCGCCAAGGACAATTGGGACTGCCTTCCAATGAATCGCTCCATGTCAAGGACGTGGAAAAACCGGATCTTGACGGATATCGCGAGTTGCTGGATGACATCACCAAACAGTTGTCCACCTTGAAGGATGAACAACGGCATGCCAACCAGACCCTGTTGGGGCTGGGCGAGATGAAACGGTACATCCAGGAACAGAAGTACATTTACCTTGACCTTCGTGTCGGGCGTCCCACCCATGGGACGATGCCGGATCTTTCCTCAAAGCTTTCCTCATTTGGCGCAGTGATCGCCCAATCCAAAGAAAGCACGGAAAACTGGATTTCGTTGACGATGCGCCGTGATTCAGCGCAGGTGACGCCACTGTTGGACAAATTCGGTTGGACGGAGACGAGTAATCCTGAACTGCAGAAAACCGCCTTGGTGGACATCAGCTCGGAGATTGACCGGAAGATGGAAGAGGCGGACAAAGCCCGCAAGGGGATTGAGACGCAGGTGAACGCCATCATCAAGGACAAGCAGGCTGATCTGGACAAAGCGTGGTGCAACCTTCGGTTGAACGAACTGTGCGACCAGATCCGCTCGTATTTCTCCTATACCCGGAACACGACGCTGTTCTCCGGATGGGTGCCCGCCGACAAGAGCGAGGAAGTCTCCAAGGCGATCTACTCCTCCAGTGACGGCCAGTGTGTCATCGAATGGACCAAAGCAGACGCCATGCCGCGCAACGAAGTGCCGGTTGCCGTCTCTTCTCCCAAGGCGATGATGCCGTTCGCCAAGATGGTCAGCAATTACGGGACGCCGGAGTACGGTTCGGTGAACCCGACGCCGTTCGTCATGGTCGCATACCTGGCCATGTTCGCCTTGATGTTCGCCGATGTCGGCCAGGGATTCGTCCTTTTGGTGTTCGGTCTGTTGATGATGCTTTCCTACAAAAAGAACCCGATGAAGAAAGACGGGATGATCAGCAGGAACATCTCCCAGCTTCTGGTGTATCTGGGTGGGGCGTCCATCATTGGTGGCGCGCTGTTCGGTTCTTACTTTGGATTTACCTGGCTTCCGGCGTTGTGGTTCAACTATGATGCGGCGGTCAATGGAGACCCGACGGGATCGTCCATCAAGGATGTGTACGGTATTTTGGGCATGACCATCAAGTTTGGTATCGCCGTCATCTATACCGGACTGTTCATCAACTGGACAAACCTGGCGCGAAAGAAAGCGTGGCTGACGTTGTTCCTGGACAAGAACGGAGTGGTTGGTGGGGTGCTGTTCGGCACCGGCCTGTACCTGGCGTACGGGTTTGCCGGAAACGGCTACAAGAGTTTCCCCAACGCGCCGTGGGCCAGCCCGGTGATCACCACTTGTCTGATTCTGATTCTGGTGCGCGGTTTCCTGGAATACGCCCTTTCCGTCAAGGAAGGCGGCGCGAAGAAGGGTGGAGGCCAGGTCGTGCTGGATTCGGTCATGGCGTGGCTGGTCGACGTGCTTGAAATTTTCTGCGGGTACATGTCCAATACGTTGTCCTTCATGCGTGTGGCCGGCCTCGGCATCGCGCATGTCTGCCTGATGATCAGCTTCCGCCAGCTTTCCGAAATGGTTGGCGGTGTAGGCGGACTGGTGATTTATGTGTTGGGGAACCTGCTGGTTATCGTATTGGAAGGGTTGAGCGCTGGTATTCAGTCGCTCAGGCTCAACTACTACGAATTCTTCAGTCGTTATTTCACCGGCAAAGGGATTGCGTACGAACCGGTTGGTCTGTACGGCTCTTTCGGTGGGAAATAAGAGTGCTATTTTTTACAGGAGGGTCGAAATGACCAATTGTGCGTTGAGAAACAAAATCAGGAAAATGACGGGAGCTTCCGTCTTGATGCTGCTGGTCTCGAGCGCGTTGTTCGCCGAAGGGACGCAGACTGCCGGGACCTATAACTTGGCGTTCGTGTGCTTCGCCGCCGCCATCGCGTTCAGCATCGGAGCGCTCGCCGCCGGTATGGCAATCGGAAAAGTCGGTTCCGCCGCCATGGGTGCCATCAGCGAGCGACCCGAGATCGCCAGCCAGGCGTTGATCTTCATCGCCCTTGCCGAAGGTCTTGTCGTATTCGGATTCATCACCGCGTTGATGATTCTTGCCAAGATCTGATCGATGCAGTATTTCGTCATCGGCGACCAGGATACCGTGCTGGGCTTCTCCCTGGTAGGGGTGTTCGGCATGCAGGCAACCAATCCTGACGAAGCCAAAGCGGCCTGGTCCAAAGCTTTGGCGGACAAGGAGAATGGGATCATCATCATCACGGAGGACGTGGCCGATATGATCAGGTCCACCGTGGATCGGTATCTGTTCGCTGAGTCATTTCCGCTCGTGGTGGAGATACCCGCCGCCAGAGGTGATGGAAAACAACGGGATTTGCGAGCACTGGTCAACCAAGCGATCGGCGTTTCGCTGTAGGAAGGGTGGTCATGGAAAAAGCTGATAATCTGCTCCTTGATGGCATTGTGCAAGAGGCGCAGAAGAAAGCGGATGCGATCCGCAGCCAAACGGCCAAGCAGATCGCGGACATCCAGGCAGAAGCTGAGAAGAAGCAGGAGCAGATGCTCGCTGATGAGGATGCCCAGGCTGCGTTGAAGCTGAAACAGGTGCAACTTCGTCTGGAAGCCAACATGGCATCGGCGAAGCGGCGCAGCGCGCTGAAACGGATCGACGACAACTATCAGGTGGTCATGGAGCGGGTCGAGAAAAAATTCTCAGACTTCGCCCGGAGCGAGGCGTTCAAACCATACCTTGCCCAGTGGATCGCTGAAGCCGCCGTCGGCCTTGACCTGAAGGAGGCGAAAGTCGCCTTCAGTCCGCTTTGCCCCGTTGACCAGAAGTTGCTGGACCAGGCGATGGCGCTGGTGAAGCAGTTCACTGGTTCCGACGTGCATCTTGTGTTGGACAGCCGGCCGATCCGTGGGATCGGTGTGGTGCTTTCCAGCATGGATGACAAGGTTTCGTATAATAATCAGGTCGATATCCGGCTCCGCAGATTCGACAGGGACATCAGGACATTGGTGCAGGAACATACATGGAAGGCAGAATAGTAGGTAAGGTCAAGCGGGTCAACGGCCCTGTCATCACGCTGAAGGATGTAACCGACGCGCAGATGATGGAGATGGTCCGTATTGGCGAACAACAATTGGTCGGAGAGGTCGTCAAGCTGTACGATGATATGGCGACGGTGCAGGTGTACGAGGACGCTACCGGAATTTGTCCGGGAGACAACGTCTACGGAAGCGGCGCCAGCCTTTCGGCGGAGCTCGGCCCCGGCTTGATCGGCACCATTTATGACGGAATCCAGCGTCCGCTGGAACGCCTGATGGAAGCCAGCGGCGCGTTCATCGGCAAGGGCATGACGTTCCCTGCCATCAATCATGAGAAGAAATGGCATTTCGTGCCGTCGGTGAAGATGGGGGATGCACTCAAGGGTGGCATGGTGGTCGGTTCCGTTCAGGAAACCGAGCGTGTCAACCACAAGATCATGGTCCCTCCCGAGACGGCGGAAGGCACCGTGGTGAAGATCGCCGATGAAGGGGATTACACGGTGGACGAACCGGTCTGCGTGTTGGCGCTGACCGGTGGGATGGAAACCACCATCACGATGAGCCAGAAGTGGCCGATTCGTATCCCGCGTCCTGTTTCCGAGCGGCTTCCGTTGAAGCGCCCGTTGATCACCGGGCTTCGTGTCATTGACACGTTGTTCCCGCTGGCCAAGGGTGGCACGGTCGCCATCCCCGGTGGATTCGGTACGGGAAAGACGATGACCCAGCATTCCATCGCACAGTGGTGCGACGCCGACATCATCGTCTATGTTGGCTGCGGAGAACGTGGCAACGAGATGACCGATGTTCTGAGGGAATTCCCCCAGTTGGTCGATCCCCGTACCGGTCGTTCCTTGATGGAGCGTACCATTTTGATCGCCAATACCTCCAACATGCCGGTATCCGCCCGTGAGGCGTCCATTTATACCGGCGTCACCATGGCGGAGTATTACCGTGACATGGGCTACCAGGTGGCCATCATGGCAGACTCCACCAGCCGTTGGGCTGAGGCGCTTCGTGAGCTTTCCGGACGTATGGAAGAGATGCCGGCGGAGGAAGGATTCCCCGCCTATCTGCCTACCCGTATCGCCCAGTTCTACGAACGTGCAGGATACATGAAGACACTTTGCGGCCAGGAAGGTTCCGTCTCCATCATTGGAGCCGTTTCCCCTCCGGGAGGCGACTTCTCCGAACCGGTCACCCAGCATACCAAGCGGTTTGTCCGTTGTTTCTGGGGCTTGGATCGTTCCTTGGCGGCGGCGCGGCACTATCCGGCCATCAGCTGGCTGGACAGTTACAGCGAGTATCTCCCCGATGTAAAGGATTGGTGGAATGCCCATTCGGATGGTCTGTGGTCGAAGAACCGTCAGGAAATCATGGATCTCCTGCAACGGGAAGTCCGTTTGCAACAGATCGTCAAACTGGTAGGACCGGATGCGTTGCCTGACAGTCAGAACTTCATTCTGGAAGTGTGCTCCCTGTTCAAGACGGCGTTCCTCCAGCAGAACGCGTTCGACCAGATCGATCGGTACTGCACCATTGAGAAACAGATGAAGATGCTCTCCATCATCCTTGAGTATTACCACAAGGGCAGCGAAGCGATCGCCAAAGGCGTACCGATGGTCAAACTCCGCAGGCTCTCCGTGGTACAGGACATGGCCAAGATGCGCCTGTCCATCTCCAACGATGATGCAGGAGAGATCGATCGGCTGCAGTTGAAGCTCGACCGCTTCATCGAGCAGTTGGGAGGTGTGTATGATGACAAAGCGTGATACCTTGCTCGCCCAGGCGGACTGGAAACTCCTTTCCGGTCGTGAATACCGGGGGGCGAGCCGTATCGACGGACCGCTGGTATACATGCGGAACACCCATCCCGTCGGGTATGGGGAGCTGGTCGAGGTGACCAGCAAGGACGGAAAACGCCGCGCCGGCCAGGTGCTTGACACCAGCGATGACGTGGTGGTCGTCCAGGTGTTCGAAGGGACGGATGGTCTTGATCTGCCGGACACCGGCATGCGGTTCATGGGAGAACCCCTTACCATCGGGGTCTCTGACCAGATGCTGGGACGCGTCATGAACGGACTGGGAAAGAGCCGTGATGGCGCCGCCATCCCCCACGCGGCGGATGAGCGGGATGTCAATGGAGAACCGATCAATCCAACGGCGCGTGAGTATCCGAGGGATTTCATCCAGACGGGTATTTCCGTCATTGATGGCATGACGACGTTGATCCAGGGCCAGAAGCTTCCGATCTTTTCCGGCAACGGACTTGACCACAACCAGCTGGCCGCCCAGATCGCCCGACAGGCGAAAGTAAGGGGCAACGCCCATGACTTCTGCATCGTCTTTGCGGCAATGGGTGTCAAGTACGACGTCGCCCGCTTCTTCATCGACAGTTTCGAATCAACCGGCGTATTGGACAATGTCGCGTTGTTCCTCTCGCTGGCCGATGACCCGTCCATCGAGCGAACCATTACGCCGAAGACAGCGTTGACGTTGGCCGAGTACCTTGCCTTTGACCTTGGCAAGCAGGTACTGGTCATCATGACGGATATGACCAACTACTGTGAGTCGCTTCGGGAGATTTCCACGATGCGTGGTGAGATTCCGTCACGGAAAGGGTATCCGGGATACTTGTACTCCAACCTTTCCGAAATCTACGAGCGTTCCGGCAAGATTGTCGGCAAGAGTGGATCCATCACCCAGTTGCCGATCCTGTCCATGCCGAACGATGACATCAGCCACCCGGTTCCTGACCTTACCGGGTACATCACGGAGGGACAGATCGTATTTGACCGTGGCATGCAGGCCCGTGGCATCTATCCGCCGATCAACGTGCTGCCCAGTCTGTCCCGTCTGATGAAGGATGGTATTGGAGAAGGAATGACCCGTGCGGATCATCCGCACCTGTCCAACCAGCTCTTCGCGTCCTACAGCCATGTGAAGGATGTGCAGAACCTGGCTAGCGTCATCGGTGAGGAAGAGCTGACGCCGCTGGATCATCAGTATCTGGAGTTCGGAGAATTCTTCGAGAAGAAGTTCGTCAACCAGGCGTTCGACGAGGATCGTAGCATCGAACAGACGCTGGATCTTGGCTGGGAAGCGCTTTCCAAGCTGCCCAGTGAGGAACTGCAACGGTTGACCGACGATGAAATCGCCGAGCATTACAAAGGGTAGGAGAAGAAACCGTGCAGATGACGATGGCTCCGACACGGAGCAACCTGCTGAAACTGACCGACGACCTGAAGTTCGCCCAGCTGGGGCATGAACTGCTCGACCAGAAGCGTTCCATCCTCGTGGTGGAGCTTCTCACGCTGGTCGACCAGGCAGTCGATTATCAAAACAGGGTGCAGGAAGCGTTGGTGCAAGCCAATGAAAGCCTGTCCAAATCGATCATGCACATGGGACGTCTGAAAGTCGCCAACCTGTCTGGAGCGGTCAACATCGATTATTCCATCGAGATGGGATCGCGGAAGGTGATGGGTGTGCGGCTTCCCAAGGTGGAGACATCCTTCACTGACCACAGTCCGTACTTTTCCAGTGAAGGAACCTCGATCATCAGTGAACTGACCATCGCCAAGTTCCGGCAAGCGCTGGAACTGATGGGGCGTTTGGCTGAGTTGAAGGTTTCCATCATGCGTCTTGCCCGGGAAGTGAAGAAGACGATCCGAAAGGTCAACGCGTTGGAGAAGATTGTCATCCCCAATGAACATGAGATGATCGTCTTCATGCGTGGCCGCATTGAGGAACAGGAACGGGAGAACTTCATCCTGATGAAAGTGGTGAAGGACCGGATGGAGAAAGCGAAAATGACTGCAGATCCCGCGAGGAAGCTGCTTGTCGCTCATGTTGTCCAGGATACGCAAGGAGGATCTCATCATGGGAGTGCCGTTTAAGACGATTGTCGTGTATGTGGATGGTTCCGAGGGAGCCCTTTCCGCCATCATGTACGCGATTCTGCTCGCCAAACAGAACGAGGCCCATTTGATCGCCGCTTCGGTGGTCAACACCAAGGCGTTGGGGGAACTGGTCCGCGCCGGCATCTTCGTGGATGTCGAGCGGGAGGAATACCAACGGGATCTGCAAAGTGACGCCGACCGTTATCTGCGTCACGCCGAGCGTCTGGCGAAACAGAAGGATGTGCCGATTGAAACGGTCAAGCGGGAAGGAACGGTCAACGTGGAGATGATGAATCTGCTGAAGGAACGCCATGCCGACCTGTTTGTGCTGGGTGGCGTATCCGATGTCCGGAGCCGACGTGAGGAACTTGCCTCGGAAACAGATCGTATGATGCGTGTCGCACCTTGTCCGGTACTGGTGGTTCGTGATGATGAGGATATTTGGGAGGCTTTTGAAAGCCAAGGAGCGTGAGGATGAATATTGCTGATGTGATTGACAAAGATTTGATCAAAGTGCCTTTGGAATCCACCGACAAGTTGGGGATCATCACAGAGCTTGTCGACGTGCTTGCGAAAGCCAAGAAATACACCCCAGAGCAACGGAAGACGGTGCTGGATGCCGTGTTGAAACGGGAAGAGCTGGGGTCCACCGGAATCGGAAAAGGGATTTGCATCCCCCATGCCAAGACGACATCCGTCAAGGCGATCCGTCTGGTCATTGGCATCTCCCGAATTCCCATCGATTTCGGTAGTCCGGATGGTGAGAAGAGCAGGATGTTCTTCCTGGTTCTGGCACCTGAGGATGCCGCCTCGGCCCATGTCGAGTTGCTGGCGTCCATCGCGCGCACCTGCTCCTCCCCGTTGTTCCGCCGTTTGCTTGAGCAGGCCAAACAACCTGATGAGGTCTACCGCTTGTTCATGGATTAAGAGGATTATCGCCCCCGGATACGTTCTTCCGGGGGTTTTTTCTGGCCTGTTGCAGCCTCATACATACGGCAGAACTCTTTGATGTCAGACGTTTTGCCCTGTCAGAACGATAATACACAAGAAAACTGGGGAAAATTGCAAGAAACCGCGCAGAATTCGGGTGCAAGGTAGGAATGAGGTTGTGCATGTTTTCCCTAGAGTTGTGTGATATGTCCAAGGCATCCGGCCAAGGGAAAATGTTCTGGTGTTTCTGGCGCTACTTCCCACATTCTGACATAATACCGAGGCTGTTTCTGTCAAAGGTTTTGGCATGACAGACCGAAAAACCGCAAGAAAATGGGGGAAAACAGCGATACGCAACGTAGAATTCGGGTACAAAGCAGGAACGAGGTAGGGCCAATTGCCCATCTTGTTGTGTACTATGTTCAGAGTAGTGCGGCTAACGGATTTTTGATGGATTGGAATCTGTCAAAAGATGTCCTTCAACGGACAAAAAGAACGGGTTGGCCGTCACAGCCAACCCGTTTCCGTTGTTGGGGATATCGTTATTTCGCCATCTCGTAGATGTGCTTGATCTCTTCTTTGCCCAGTTTCTTGAAGTTGCCGATGGTACGCTTTCCGAAGAAGGTGCACTTCACGGCCAGTTCATCGATCTGCGCTTCGGTCGGAGTGACGCCCAACTCCTTCAGGTTGGTCGGCATGCCGATGGAACGGTAGAAGGATTCCATCGCCTTGACGGTCGCTTCCACATCCGCGGCAGCGTTGCCTGTCGGTTTCAGACCGAACAGACCCTCACCAAAGGAGATGAAGCGTTGTGGATCCTCAGGAGAGACGAACCGTGCCCAGGAAGGCCAGACGGCTGCGAGCCCCGCGCCATGGGCGACATCAAACATGCCTCCCACCTCATGCTCAAGCTGATGGCAGGCCCAGTCGCCTTTGTTCTCATTGCCGGCGGCGGTCAGTCCGTTGTGCGACAGGGAAGAGGCGAACATCACATTGGCCCGGGCGTCATAATCGTCCGGATGATCCTTCAGCACCAATGCGGCATCCCGGACGGTGCGGAGCAACCCCATGGCGATCTCATCGGTCAGATGCATCGAGTCGTGGACGAAATACCGCTCCATCGTATGCATCATGATGTCGGTGCACCCGCACATCGTCTGGTATTGAGGCAGTGTCAAGGTAAGGAGCGGATCCTCGATGGCAAACTTGCACCGGCAGGTGTCGCTGTTGCATCCACGCTTCAGCATGCCTTCCTCGTTGGTCACCACGCTGGAATCACTCATTTCTGATCCGGCTGCGGAAATGGTCAGCACGGCGCCGATCGGTGCGCATGCGGCGGGAACCCGTTTGCCACAGTAGAAGTCCCACGGCTCGCCTCCGTTGGCAAGACCGTACCCGATCGCCTTGCAGCTGTCGATCACCGAACCACCACCAACGGCCAACAGGAAATCCACATGTTCCTTGCGGCACAGTTCCAATCCTTCATGAATTTTGCTCAACCGGGGATTAGGAACGACACCGCCAAGTTCGACGTAGTCGATTCCTTCCTTTGCAAGAAGCTTCTCCACACGATCGATCAAACCGCTTTTCTTCGCGTGATGCGAACCGAAATGGACCAGCACTTTCTTCGCGCCGAATTCTTTTGCCAGAAGACCGACCTTTTCGGTCGCGTCTTTCCCGAACACCACTTTGGTGGGTGTGTAATACGTAAAATCATGCACCATAGCAGACTCCTTTCAATATCCAATGGATTGACCGACAAACAACACCCTGATGCGGCCGTCCGTCCTCTGGTTGGAGAACACCACGGCATCGCTGCAGACCGTTTCGGGGCACGCGCCAGCGGGGAGGGCCATCAGATGGTGGTCATCACACACATCGCGCATGCAGTGCCCCGCGGAGGTGCAGAACGTATTCCGCTTCAGTCGGATGGCGTTTGCGGGACCCGCCAAACGCTTTACCCTGACAACGGCAGCCGCAAGATCCGGGACGATTTTGTCCGTCGAGACGATCAGAATGACCTGTTTCGGTCCGTACAGCATGGCGGCGACCCGGTTTCCCGTGTTGTCCACGCAGTACAGTTCCCCATGTTCCGTGACGGCATTGGCGCTGGCAAGATACACATCAGCGTCAAAGCTTTGCAGAAAGACTTTTCGTACCCCTGTCTGATCCAATCCTGGCGCGTACCGGTCGTAGAACGTATAGGCACCATTTCGAAGCAACTCCAGAACCCCGCATTCCGAGAGTGACTGCGAACCACCGACGGCGCAGGAAGCGCCAGGGGCGATCAACTCCTTCAGTCGGGGAACGACATCTTCCTTTTTGGGGAGATATTCCCCGCGCATATGGTTTTTCTCCAATGCCTTGATGGTCGATTCAATGCGGAGATCCAACACCCGCGACGTGTTCGCGTCCATCACGTTTCCTCCTACCAGAAACCTTCCTTATCATACCTCACACACCCCCTGTGCGCAATCCTTCTTTGTTTTTCTGAAGAAAAACGATGAAATACACCGACGGTTGGGGGTCTCGTGTTGTATACTGGAAAGAAAGGAACGGCTATGCAGATAACTTTCATTGGAGCGGCGAGACATGTGACCGGCAGCTGCACGTTGCTGGAATGTGGGGGAAAACGGATTCTGATCGACTGTGGCATGCCCCAGGGGAATGACGAGAGGGACATGGGCGACCAGCTTCCCTTCCGCGCGGCGATGATCGATGCGGTGCTCCTCACGCACGCTCATATCGACCATAGTGGTTGGCTTCCGCTGTTGTATAAGGAAGGCTTTCGTGGCGCCATCTGGTCGACAGAAGCCACGGCGGATCTCTGCGAGATCATGCTGGCGGACAGCGGCCACATCCAGGAGATGGAAGCGGAATGGCGTGACCGCAAGGCGATGCGCGGCGGTGGGCAACGGGTAGAACCGATCTACACCGCCGAGGATGCCGCCCAGGTGATGTCCTGTTTTCGGGAAAGTGAATATGGGCAGTTGCAGGATCTGGGAGGCGGCGTACGGTTCCGGTTTGTTGATGCCGGGCACCTGTTGGGGAGCGCCTCCATTGAGGTATGGCTGGAAGAACAGGGACAGAAACGGAAGATGGTGTTCAGCGGGGACGTGGGAAATTTCGACCAGCCGTTGATCAAAGATCCCCACTATCTGGATGATGCCGATTACGTGATGATTGAATCGACCTATGGGGACCGGCTCCACCAACTGCCTCCCGGGGCGGTGGGGCACAATGTCCCGAACATCGTCCGTGCCAAGGAACTCGCTGAGATCGTCAGGCGGACGTTCGGTCGTGGCGGCAATGTGATCATCCCGGCGTTCGCCGTCGGCCGGACACAGGAGATTCTGTATCTGTTCCGGTTGATCAACTTCGAACACCTCTGCCCAGAGTATCCAGGAATCCCGGTGTTCGTCGACAGCCCCCTTTCCGTCAAGGCGACCGGCGTGTTCGCCGCCAATGTGGAAGGATACTTCGACTCCGAGGCGATGGAGCTGGTGAACAAAGGGGTGAACCCGTTGACGTTCCCCTCCCTGGTGGCCATCACCGACGTGGCGGATTCCAAGATGCTGAACAGCCGCAAGGAGCCGTGCGTGATCATCAGTTCCAGCGGCATGTGTGAGGCGGGGCGTATCCGCCATCATCTCAAGCACAACCTCTGGAGAAAAGAGTGCACGGTGGTGTTCTCAGGCTTCCAGGCACAAGGGACTTTGGGGCGTTCCATCCTGGATGGAGCGCGGCATGTGACGCTGTTCGGCGAACAGGTGGATGTGAACTGCGAGATCCGGAATCTGGAAGGGATCAGCGGGCACGCTGACCGGGATGGTCTGGTCGCCTGGCTGAAGGCGTTCAAGACCAAGCCGCGGATGGTGTTCGTCAACCATGGAGAGGATGAGACGGCGGAAGCCTTCTCCTATTATGTACAGACCAACTTGGGGATGAAGAGCTATGCTCCGCTTCCCATGGAACACTATGACTTGCTGGATGAGGCTTCGTTCCCCAGTGGCAAGGCTGTGGACGAGACGGAGTTGCCGTACTATCGCGATCTGCTTGCCGCGGTGTCCGAGTTGGACAAGCAGCATCGTACGTTCGAAGGAGTGCTCCATCGGTTGCAGGATGCGGCAAACCAGAAAAACATCCAGCCCAAGGATGCCGTTCAGTTGCAAAACACGCTTACCCGGCTTGCCAGCGACCTGGAGTTCCTTACCTTCAAATGGGGGAAAGATTGTTCTTGAACGCGGCCTAACATCCGGTCAGAGAACGAGTTGAACGGACAAAAATGGCCTCTGACGCACGGAATGCGGGAATTTGAGGAAAAAATCGTTCGCAATCCGCTTGACGAAGTATGCGGCTTGGAGTACTATTGCTGAGCGCTTCGAAAGGAGCGCTTCGCAAAGTGGAAACACGATGCAGGTTTTTTACAGAAGAGCGAGAGGGGAAGAGGGAAGAGAGAATCAGAAGCGGGCGCGCCGAGAGGGCGCACCCCTTGGTCAATTCAGATACGAACAGAAAACGGGATCGA
>Ga0172377_10003785_pt1 | contig 15572 bp, 15 predicted proteins | sample Pumphouse3metaG_FD_119749 | JGI IMG/M metagenome (GOLD analysis project Ga0172377, IMG submission 119749) | Leachate microbial communities from a municipal landfill in Southern Ontario, Canada - Pumphouse #3 metaG | ecosystem: Engineered > Solid waste > Landfill > Unclassified | place: Canada...
GATAAGCCACTTGTTCCTAATGAAAAATGGATATAAACATGGAAATATTAATAGCATCAATAATTATTATAGCTTTTTGTATTTTTGGAATGTGCTTCAATATTATTTTCAAAAAGGGAGGAGAATTTCCCAATAGTGAGATTTCCCAAAACAAAGAAATGCGTAAGAGAGGAATAATCTGCGCAAAAGAAGAAGAAATTAAGATATGGGGCAAAAAGAATAAAAACAATAAGCCTTTTGACTGTTCAAGTTGTAACTCTCCTTGCAAATAATTATTTCAAAAAAATTATTTTTTATCGTGAAGGACGGCTTTTCTCAATTCAAAGTTTTGTCCAAGATATTTGCGACGTACTTCAGGATTAGCCGCAAGCATTTCAGCTGTTCCACTTTCAAGAATAGTTCCCTCATATAAAAGGTATGCTCTGTCAGTAATAGCTAGAGTCTCATGTACATTATGATCTGTTATGATTATACCTATATTTTTTGTCTTGAGTTTTGAAATAATATGCTGAATATCCTCAACCGCAATAGGATCTACTCCGGCAAAAGGTTCATCAAGAAGTATAAACTTAGGGTCAATTGCCAATGCACGGGCAATTTCGCAACGACGTCTTTCTCCACCTGAAAGTTGTATACCTAGGCTCTTTCTTACTTTCTGCAGCCCAAACTCATCGATAAGAGATTCAAGTCTGTCCTGAAGCTCTTTTTTATTAAAATCTGCCATCTCCATTACCGCTGAAATGTTATCCTCAACACTAAGTCTTCTGAAGACTGAAGCCTCTTGTGCAAGGTATCCAAGTCCCTTCTGTGCTCTTTTATACATTGGTAACTCAGTTATGTCCTCTTCATCCAAGAATATTTTTCCCGAATTAGGCTTGATAAGGCCGGTAATCATATAGAAACTTGTTGTCTTGCCGGCTCCGTTAGGTCCCAATAGGCCAACAATCTCTCCTTGTTCCACCTCAATGGAAACACCTTTTACTACAGTTCTAACACCGTATTTTTTTACAAGATTTGTGCAAAATAATTTCATTTTCAGGATGTTTCTAAATCTAAGTCTTTATGTAATTCTCTTAGCTCAGCGGAGTTTTCAAGCATATGCTTTGCTTTCTCGGAAGGCATATATAGCTTCTGTTTATCTAACCCGTCTTCAGTCAGAAGTAATTCCAATTTTAATTTAATTTTTTTATTTTTCAGGGTCTCCCGCAAAAAACGGTCCATACGCATCAAACAATTCCTCTCAATCCATCGTATTTGTGATTCGTTACTTACTCTGAAAAGTATATCTGTCTTATTTTCCAACAAAATTGGAGTGGTTTGAAATATTGCCGACGAAAGTCTGGGCATTTCACTTTCACTCTCTGCCAATTTTATCCATGCTTTATTTAAGTCCTCTTCATTAATCTCATATTCCTCTTCTACTACTTTTTCAACCGGAGAATTACTCTGGTTTACTTTATTCATCATCGCCTTAATTGAAAGACCACCAGTCATGTGAGTCTTTTTAGAATTATCTTGCTTTAAATCATCCTGTATCTCGATTTTTTCTTTTATCGACTCGGGCCTTGTCTCTGATTTTTGTCCAACAGCTACAGAAGTAGGCTGAGTCTCTATTTTTTTAGCCGTCTGCTGTGTGGATACAGATGTAGATCCAAATCTGACAGCCTGCCTGTATAATATTTGTGACAACTTCAAAAGTGTAAACTCTATGGATAATCGTGGATTACCACTTGTCTTATATCCAGCTTCACAAGAGGTTGTATAACTCAAAGCCTCATAAAGAAAATCAAGAGAACACTCAGCAGCCGCATTTTTATATCTCTGTGCAATTGAAGGCGCAAGTTCCAATAATGTCTGAGAAGCATCATTCTTGCATACCAACAAATCTCTAAAATGAGAACTCAAACCGGAAATAAAATGAAGAGCATTAAACCCTTTTGATAAAATTTCATCAAACGTAATCATTGCTGAAGTGTAATCTCCGGCAAGAAAATTTGATGTCAATCTGAAATAATATTCATAATCAAGCACATTAAGATTCTTAATTACATGCTCGTATGTTATGTCCGTACCACAAAAAGCGACCGTCTGGTCAAATAATGTCAAAGCGTCACGCATAGCTCCATCAGCCTTTTGTGCAATAATATGAAGTGCATCAGAAGAAATATCCACACCCTCTTTTTGCGCAATGCAGGTAAGGTTCTTGACAATATTATCTACCGATATTCTATTAAAATCATATGTCTGACAACGCGATAATATTGTTGGCAATATTTTATGTTTTTCAGTAGTTGCCAAAATAAAAATAGCATGTGAAGGAGGCTCTTCAAGAGTCTTTAAAAAAGCATTAAAAGCTTGTTGCGATAGCATATGAACTTCATCAATAATATAAACGCTGTATTTTCCTATTTGAGGAGGTACTCGCACCTGATCGGTCAAAGTTCGGATATCCTCAACGGAATTATTTGAAGCAGCATCAAGCTCGTGTATACTATAAGAGCGCCCTTCTGCGAAGGAAAGGCAAGATTCACACTTGCCACACGGTTCCATCCCTTCAGAAGGATTATAACAGTTGATAGTCTTTGCAAATATTCTTGCTGTACTTGTTTTACCAACCCCTCTGGGGCCACAAAATAAGTAAGCATGAGCCAGTTGATTTCTCAAAATTGAATTTTTGAGAGTCCTGGCTATATTTTCCTGGCCGATTAACGATTCAAAATTATTCGGTCTGTATTTTCTTGCTGATACGATGAATTGTCCCATGGATACAAATGTAGGAATATTTCTCTAACTTTGCCGAATTCTAATCAGATTTAAATGCAGATAATCGGCTATAACTCATATTACATAAATCGTTTCCCTTGCGGTTTAAAATTCGCTTTTAAGAAAAATAATTCTCCCGTTGCCTATTGCGCTCTCAGTATAAAATCTGGGACACGTAATGAACCTATTGAATATAACGGATTAGCACACTTTACCGAGCACATGCTCTTTAAAGGAACACAAAAAAGGAACTCAATCAGCATAAACAATAGACTTGAAAAACTCGGAGGAGAACTGAACGCCTATACAACAAAAGAGGAGACTGTAGTTTATTCAACCATACTGAAAGAAGATATTTCAAAATCGATAGATCTTCTCTTTGAACTTGTATTTACTTCAACTTTTTCCCCTAAGGAGTTAAAAAAAGAACGCTCCGTAGTTCTGGATGAGATTAACATGTACAAAGATACCCCTTCTGAGTATATTTTTGATGATTTCGAGGAATTTCTTTTTGGCAACAATCCTCTTTCAAAATCAATTCTGGGAAGAAGTAAAACTCTAAAAAAAATATCATCTGAAGTAATAACCAAATATGTAAAGGATTTTTTTATACCGGAGAATATGAGTTTCACTATAGTTGCCGATCTTTCTCAGGAAAAAGTCGAAAAACTTGTAATGAATTCTCTTAAAAAATATATTTTCCCACTTAAAGAATCCTCTTTTCCAGTTGAAAACAAAGCTATAGCACCTCTTTCGGATAGTCTGTCAAAAGGTATGGTTTTTACTAAAGAATCTATCAAAAAACATCATCAGACAAATTGTATCATAGGATCATCGGCATATTCACTATATGAAAAAAAACGAGTACCATTGATTCTTCTTACAAATATTTTGGGAGGGCCTTCATCTAATTCCCTTTTGAATCAGGTTCTCAGAGAGAGAAGCGCACTTGTATATAATGCAGAAGCATCATATACCCAATATTCAGACACAGGAAGCGTAATGCTATACTTCGGCTGTGATAAGTCCAACCTTAAAAAATGTCTAGATCTTGTCAATAGGGAAATTAATAAAGTAAGAAATAAAAAACTTTCGGAAAACTTTCTTAATGCTGCAAAAAAGCAATTACTGGGACAGATTGCTATTGCATCCGATAATGGAGAAGTACAGTGCCTTTCCATGGGTAAAAGTTTGCTTTCATATAATGAAATAGTTCCGGATGAAATAGTACGAAAAAAAATAGAAAATGTAACTTCAACAGATATTTATGAGGTTGCAAATGAAATATTTGCAGAGGAAAGGCTGTCTAAATTAATATATAAATAGGATGACCGAAGAACAGAAGTACATAAATGATTATTCAACTCCGCAAGGAGAGGTGCTTGAATGGCTGGAAAGACAGACACATCTGAGAACAAATCATGCGAGAATGTTATCCGGTAAAATTCAGGGAAAATTATTGAAGAATATATCCCAAATGATAAAACCAGATGCAATACTAGAATTAGGCACATTTACTGGTTATTCCGCCATTTGCTTATCTGCAGGGCTTTCCGAAGATGGAATAATTGATACAATTGAAATAAATGACGAGCTGGAAGATCTGATAATTGAGGGATTTAAACGCGCGGGAATAGAGAATAAAGTAAAACTGCATCTCGGCGATGCAAAAAAAATAATCTCAACATTAAACAGAAAATACGATCTTGTATATATTGATGCAAATAAACGCGAATATGTTGAATACTTTAATCTTGTAATAGACAAAGTTTGTAAAGGCGGATTTATTATCGCAGACAATGTCCTTTGGGATGGAAAAGTATATGACAAAAATCCTCATAATGATGCTCAAACTCATGGGATAATGAAATTTAATGAGTATATTTATAATAATCCACGTGTGGAAAATTTAATATTGCCTGTAAGAGATGGAATAAATATCATCAGGGTAAAATAGTAATTGATATTCTCTGATTAAAAACTTATTTTTGTATAAGAAACATTATTACTTTTTATTATGAAAAATTTTCTCAAAGAATTCAAAAATTTTGCTATGCGAGGCAATGTTCTCGATATGGCAATAGGAATAATCATTGGAGCTGCTTTTGGAAAAATAGTATCTTCACTTGTAAGTGACATTATAATGCCCTTGATTAGTGTTCTTGTTGGCGGAATAGATTTTACAAGTTGGAAGATTATGTTAAGAACAGCCACAGAGACTACTCCGGAAATTTTTATTTCTTATGGTAATTTTATCCAAGTCGTATTTGACTTTTTGATTATTGCATGGGCGATATTCATTATGATTAAAGGGATAAACAAATTTACTGAAAAACAAAAAAAGGAAAAAGCGGCAGTACCTGCTGCTCCTGCTACATCTGAAGAGATTATTTTATTACGTGAAATACGAGATTTATTGAAAAAATAAATAAAAAAATTATGAAAAGGAAGTTTGTTGCATTTTTTTATCTTGCACTCGTGATGATTAGTTTATCAAGATGCACTCCTGATCCATATTTATCTGCTGATCAGACTAATATTACTTTTCCCGCTGAAGGAGGGACAGAAGTGATAACCCTTACAACAAACTGGTTATGGACAGTAACGGCTAGTGATAGTTGGATCACGGTTTCTCCGCAAAGTGGAGATAATTTTGCTCCTACATTTTCAATAACAGTTGGGCAAAATCTCTCCTACGGTGAAAAAACAGGCACAGTCACCATTAGTGCTGACAATGTAGTCGTCACTATTGAAATAACCCAAACTCAGAACAATGATATAATCATACATGATAAAGAATTTGAAATATCAAGCAAAGGTGGAGTAATCAGTGTAGACATTATGTCAAATGTCGCATATACAGTAAAATCAGAATGCGACTGGATAACACAGACAAAAGCTCTACAAAGTAAAAGTTTAGCTTTCAATGTAGCAGAAAACCCTAACCAATATTCTACTAGAGTTGGAAAAATCTCTTTTACATCCGGAGCCATTACTGACACCATTTTTGTAACACAAATTCAGGACAATGCAATATTTATTGATAATACACAATTTTCTCTTGCTACAGAAGGTGGAAACATTGAAGTTGAAGTTAATAGCAATGTAGACTATACAATAACCATCCCTTCCGGTTCAGACACTTGGATCAAAAATATTACCACTAAAGCCCTAACAAACAATATATTACAATTTCAAATATTGAAAAATACTACTTTTGACAATAGAGAAGGAACGGTCATTATCAGAAATAATACCCTCAATCTCGGCGATACATTAAAAATATCCCAGGAACAGACTGATACAATATATCTAACTGATAATGATATTACTGTGAATGGGGATGCTCAATTATTGGATTTAACCGTCAATTCAAATTTGGAATACAGTATTGAGATGTTGGGAAATATATCTGACTGGGTTTCAATTGTAGAAACCAAAGGAATAACTTCAAATACTATACAACTTAGTATTGATTTCTTTCAAGGTTCCGACACTGAATTTTACCGTACAGGACAAATAGTCTTTAAAAATACAGCAAAGTATATTTCCGACACATTAAATTTAAGGCAAGATGCCAATGGTGTGTTTTTTATCAACTCTCAAAAGCAAGGCGATCTAGCCACACAAATAAGTACTGATGACTATCTAAAAGTAAAAAAACTTATATTATCAGGAATAATTTCAAATACCGACATATCCACAATTAAAACTAATTTTCTTTCTCTTGAATATCTAGATATCAGTGGAACTAACCTTACCGTTATTCCTTACAGTGCTTTCAGCACCAATGGAATAGGGATGATAAATCTGTCCACGGTAATTTTACCTGATAACTTAACTGATATTTATACTTCTGCTTTCACCAATTGTCAGAGATTAAGTTCAATCAATTTTCCGGCAAACCTGAAGAGTATAGGTAACAACTCTTTTTCTGGTTGTACAAGTATTATTAACATAGAGATAGGATCATCTGTAACATCTATCGGAGCATCAGCTTTTTTGGATTGCACGTCTCTTAAATCAATAAATATACCTAAAAATGTAACTAGAATTGAATTACAGACGTTCAAAAACTGCATAGCACTTGAAAGCATAAATCTCTCATCAAAAACTGTATATATCGGAAATTATGCTTTTCAAAATTGTATAGCATTAACAGAAGCCTTAACCCCTGATGCTCTTACCGAAATCGGACTTTACTCTTTTAGTGGATGTACATCTCTTACCTCAGTTATATTATCAAAAAATCTCACCAAATTTGGTAATGGAGTTTTTGATGGTTGCACTGCACTTCAGTCCATTAATATTCCAGTAAACATAACCACACTCACAGCAGCATTATTCAACAATTGTTCCTCACTTACAAATATAACATGCTATCCTGTGAATCCACCATCAGCTGCATATAATTCATTTTATGGAGTGGACAAGACAAAATGTACCTTAATTGTACCTTCAAGCAGTTTAACTCTATATCAGGAATCTACAATCTGGAAAGACTTTATTATCCAAGCGGCTCAATAATTGTTTTTAAGTATGTTTGTTTAAGCCTGAACTCTGAAACTATTTTAAAAGCTGCTTGTTTTTGAGCTTCAAATAACTCTTTGTCTTTCTTTTTTATAGGATCAGAAGCAGGAGACTCCATCTTTAAAGGATTAATAGGGGTTCCATTTTTCCATACACGAAAATCAAGATGAGGCCCGGTTGAAGAGCCTGTACTCCCAACATACCCAATAATTTGGCCCTGAGTAACTCTTTTACCAACTCGTATATCTTTCCCATATTTTGATAAATGGAGATAAGCTGTTGTATAAATAGAATTGTGTTTTATTTTAATAGTATTACCACCTCCACCTTTATACCCTTTTTCGATAACAATACCTTCTCCTATGCTATGTACTTCAGTCCCTCTTGGAGCCGCATAATCAACCCCAGTATGAGGTCTAACTTTACGTGTTATTGGATGTCTCCTTGCATATGAAAAAGTTGAACTTACACGGGAGTATATCAAGGGTGCCTTTAAAAAAGCCTTTTTTAAACTTTCCCCCTTGCTGTTCCAATACTTATTGGATACCCCCTCTTCATCAAAATAAAAAGATTCATATTTCTTTCCTAAATGTTTAAATACAGAGTAATGTACATCATTGATATCCAATATTTTTCCATCAAGTTCAACCTGATCATACAGGGCAAAGAAAGAATCGCCTTTCTGCAATCCGAAGAAATCTATGGTCCATGCATATATATCACTAAGTTTTAATGCTAAAAGAGGAGAAAATCCGGCTTGTTGAATATCATACCAAAGAGAATTATTAATGGTTATTTCAGCAAATTTTGTTGTAGTTTTTACCTCTTTTTCAATAATATTAACATTCAGTGTGTCCAATAATTGAAATACAACCATTGACTTTTTATCCTTTTCATAAACTAAATATGCAAGTTTAGGATTACCAATAGTATCTTTTGTAAAGAAAGTGTGATATGTTTTTCCAACCTGGATATCTTTAACATCAAAAATATGTTTGTATTTAGTAGAAATGTCATAAATAATCTTTTGAGAAACTCCCCTTTTATTCAATATCGTTGAAAAATAATCTCCTTTTTCAACTACTACCTCATCTACATCATACAAATTTATTGGGATACCATATTCATATACATTGTCGTCTATTGTTTTGGTTATTTCCTCTTCTGAATTATTCTTTTTTTCATTTTTAAGAATAAAAAAGAATGAAGTACATATTGCCACTAATCCTACAATCACACAAGTAATTACAATCCATTTTTTGGTTTCCATATTATTCATTTTCTATTATGTGCGGTGCAAGTTAAATATTTTTTATTTTTTTGTTAACAAATATGTGGAAAAATATGGAAAAAATTGTAAAAATGTGGAAAAGAATTTTTACTTTTGCATACATAACACACATCACAAATATTATAGAATGGGAAAATTTATCGGCGAATACAAAGCAAAGGTTGATGACAAAGGAAGATTGATTTTTCCTTCTGCCTTCAAATCTCTCATGGAAGAGGGATCAAAGCTTTGTTTTGTCGTTAAAAAAGACCTTTTTACCGACTGCTTGGAAATGTTCGCGTTCTCTGAATGGGAACGCGAATCCGAAGCAGTAAAAGCCCGGTTAAATTTCTTCAATAAAGAACATTCTATGTTTTGGAGGGAATATATGAGAGATCGGGCTATTGTTGAACCAGATGAAAAACTTGGCAGGATACTCATACCAAAACGTTTATTAGAAAATATAGGCGTCAACAAAGAGGTTGTTTTCAGTGGAAATGACCATAAGATTGAGATTTGGGCAAGGGAAAAATTCGAAAAACAAAAATTGGGAAACGACGATTTCGTTTCACTTGCACAAAAGATTCTTGGATAAAAAAGGAGGTTCTGATGTCTACCTACCATACACCTGTACTGCTTGAAGAGAGTGTATCTGCCCTTTCTATAAAAGAGGACGGTGTATATGTTGATGCAACATTCGGAGGTGGAGGACACAGCATGGAAATATTGCGCCGTCTTGGGAAAAAGGGAACACTGATTGCCTTTGATAAAGATAAAGAGGCTCTTGAAAATGCACCTGCCGATAAAAGACTTATACTGGTTCACAATAATTTTAAATTTATCCATAATTATGTAAGGTATCATGGGTTTGCTGGTGTTGATGGAATATTGGCAGATTTGGGGGTTTCCTCCCATCAATTTGATACCGGAGAAAGAGGTTTTTCTTTTCGATTCGATGCGCCTTTAGATATGAGAATGAATTCACTCTCAGGCAGAAGCGCAGAGGAAGTAGTAAATAGTTATAGTTTTGATGATTTAGAAAGAATTTTCAGAATTTATGGGGAAGTAGAAAACAGTAAAAAAGTTGCGGCTCTGATTTGTGCAGCAAGAGAGAGTTTCCCTATAAAATCAACTGACGATTTAGGCAGAGCCATTGAACCTGTTCTGCCTAAATTTTCCGAACATAAGTATTTAGCAAAAATATATCAGGCCTTAAGAATTGAGGTCAACAAAGAAATGGAGTCACTTGAGGGTTTTATGGCTGGCTCTATAAAGTCATTATATCCTAACGGATTGATTTCAGTAATCACATATCATTCATTAGAAGATAGAATTGTCAAGAATTTCTTCCGCTCAGGCACATTAAGTGGAGAAATTGAGAAAAACTTCTTAGGACAAGGATCATCTCCTTTCCTCCTTGTAAACAGAAAACCAATACTGCCTTCTGAACAAGAAATTTCTTCTAACACTCGTGCACGGAGTGCCAAACTGAGAATTGCAAAAAAAAGGGAATAACGGTATGGGAGAAAATAAAATAATCAAAAAGTTTGTTGAGATTTTCAGTGGAGAAATAATACTGAAAAAGAAATGGGACAGATATATCAAATTTGTTCTCTATTGCTTTTTTTTAATCAGCATATTCATAGCATGGAGTCTGATGGTGGAAAATCAACTAGCAAAAATGGAAAAGAATGAGACAATACTGGAAGGGCTTAAAATTGAATACAACCAAAAGACATTGGAGTATATAGGCCTTAATAGAAGGACTAAGATTGAACAAATATTAGAGAGTGAACATAGTACCCTACATGGCCCTATAATACCTCCTAAGAGGATAATTTTAGATAAAAAATGAAAATAAACATTGGAAGAGCAGGCTTTTTTTATTTTCTCTTTTTTGTAATAGGACTGATTGCAATAGGGAGAATACTGCAACTTCAGTTTATTTCTCCTCCTGATGCAGAAGCATTTACATACAAAGTGACAAGAGATGACGTAACAGATGGCATCAGAGGAAGCATTCTCTCCGATGATGGCAGGTACCTGGCCTTCTCAACACCTTTATATAAAATATATATGGATTGTACTGTCGCTTCAGATGAATTATTCAATAAAAATATAGAAGCCCTTTCTAAAGAATTATCTTCTCTTTTTAAAGATAAATCGACTGCACAATATAAGAAGATAATAGTATCAGGAAGAAGGGCAAATAAAAGGTATCTAAAAGTCGTAGACAGACCGGTAACATATCCTGAAATGACTAAAGTATGCTCTTTCCCTATCTATAGTGCAGGAAAAAGAAATGGTGGAATTATTACAGAAAAAATTGACCATAGAGAATATCCTTACGAAACATTAGCAAAAAGGACTCTTGGATATGTAAGAAACAACACAGAGCGGACGACAAAAGGTCTTGAAGGAAGATTCGATACAATTCTTCGTGGGCAATCCGGAATTCAGCCGATGCGTTTAACCGACAATAAAAGCTGGATTCCTGACAATGAGAGAGAATATATACCATCTCAAGACGGACTAGATATTCAAACTACAATAGACATAGATATACAGGATGTAGCTGAGAGAGCATTACTTAACAATCTTAAATCATCAAATGACTTTAAAGAAGGAGCAGTTATAGTAATGGAAGTTGCTACGGGAAAAATAAAGGCAATGGTCAACATGGGAAGAAATAAAAACGGAGAATTTGATGAAATAGAAAATTATGCCATTACACGCACCAGGGAACCTGGATCCGTTTTTAAACTTGCTACATTACTAGTTCTTTTGGAAAATGGCATTACTCTAGACACGGAAATTGATGCAGTCACAAACTTGATATATGGAGGACGGGTTTTAGATGACCATTATCTAAAAAATTACGATAAGATATCGGTACAAAGAGGTTTTGAAATTTCTTCAAATAATGTATTCCGACTCCTTGCTATCAAAAATTTTGAAAAAAGACCGGAGATATTCACAAACACACTTAAAAAACTTAATATAAGATCTCAATTTGATTTTGATATTGATGGTTTCAGAAGTGGAAGCATGAGAGAGCCAAGCAACCGAATGTGGAGCCCTGTTGATCTACCATCATTAGCGATAGGATATTCCAGTGAACTTACACCACTACAGCTTATAACTTTTTATAATGCCGTAGCAAACAATGGGATAATGATGAAGCCATATCTGGTGAAAAATTTTCAGAAAAATGGAAACATCACCAAGGAATTTATGCCACAGATTTTAACTACTATCAGCTCTCAAAAAAACATTTCTGAAGCTAAAAAAGCTCTTCGTGGAGTTGTCCTTAACGGAACCGGGAAAGTACCTTTTAAAGATTGTAGAATAAGTGTTTCAGGAAAAACAGGGACAGCACGAATCTATAACAATACAACTCACTCATATCTTGATAAAAACGGAAACAAAAGTCACGTTGCAACTTTTATAGGTTTTTTTCCTTCAGATGCCCCAAAATACACTGCCATTGCAATATTGTACTCATTGCCGTCAAAGAAGGACTATTATGGAGGTACTTGGGCCGCCCCTGTAGTAAGAGAGATTGCAGAAAATATTTATGCTGCATCTCCGGATTGGAGTGCCCCAATATTAAAAAAAGAAAAACTGCCAATTATTAATCAATATGAAAATAACACTATTAACGATACTATTCAAGGAACACCTAATGTTATAGGCATGGGGTTAAAAGATGCATTAAATATCCTTGAAAATGATGGATATAAAGTTTATTTCAAAGGACAAGGAAAAATAATAACACAGGAACCGGCACCTGGAACCCCAATTGACAGTACAAGAAATATAAAAATATTATTATCTGACATTTATGAACATAACTAATATTTTAAAAGGAGTATCAGTTCTCTCTATAACAGGGAATTTAAACGGAGATATTGACTCTGTTTGCTTTGATTCACGTAAATGTATCAAGGGATCACTATTCGTTGCAGTAGATGGAACATTGGCTGATGGACATCAATTTATTGATAAAGCTATAGAAAACGGAGCTAATGTAATAGTATATGAAAAGGGAGATTTAGGGGAAAGAGATATTACTATGGTGAAAGTTGATAACAGCAGAAAAGCACTCGCTCTTATTGCATCAAATTTCTATGATCATCCCTCTTCAAAACTAAATCTTGTCGGGATAACAGGCACAAACGGAAAAACAACCACCGTTACTCTTTTATACAACCTGTTCACAAATTTAGGATATTGTTGTGGACTTATTTCCACAATATCAAACTATATCGGCGAAGAAAAAATTGAGACCGAACATACAACCCCCGACCCTATTTCTTTGAACAATCTGATATATAAAATGGTCCAAAAAGGATGTGAATATTGTTTTATGGAGGTAAGTTCACATTCTCTTGATCAGGACAGGGTTTTGGGACTACAGTTCAAAGGGGGAATTTTTTCAAATTTGACACACGATCATCTTGATTATCATAAAACATTTGCTGAATACCTTAAATGCAAAAAAAGTTTCTTTGATTCTTTATCCAAAGATGCTTTTGCTTTAGTAAATATTGATGATAAAAATGGAGAAGTAATGGTGCAAAATACTGAAGCACATATATATAAATATTCTTGCCATAAAATGGCTGATTTTCGTTGCAAAATCTTGGAGGAAAATATGGATGGGATGCTTCTTAAGATAGACAACACACAATTCTGGAGTCTTTTCATTGGAAATCACAACGCGTACAATCTCCTTGCAGTTTATGCAACAGCCATTCTACTTGGTACTGACAAATATGAAACTTTAAAATATATGAGTAGCCTTAAATCAGTATCTGGAAGACTAGAATATTTACGTGGAGGAAAAGATCTAACTGCGGTTGTAGATTATGCTCATACACCGGATGCATTAGAAAACACATTGAAAACGCTCAAAGAGACAGGAAAAGGAAGGACACTTATTTGTGTATTCGGATGCGGAGGTAACAGAGACAAAACCAAAAGACCAGAAATGGGAGTTATTGCAGCAAAATTTGCTGATAAAGTGATAGTGACTTCTGATAATCCAAGATTTGAAAAACCTGAAGATATTATTGAAGATATCAAAAATGGACTTGATAAAAAGGCATTATCAAAATCATTGTTTATTACTGACAGAAAAGAAGCAATAAGAACAGCACTTATGATGGCGCCGGAAGGATCAATTATACTGGTTGCCGGGAAAGGACATGAGAATTACCAAATTATTGGAGGGGAAAAATCCCACTTTGATGATAAAGAGATAATAATGAACACTTTTAATGAGCTATAAAAAATTAGATCAATGTTATACCAACTATTTGAATATTTAAGAGAAAATAACTTCGATTTTCCGGGAATAGGACTTATGAAGTATATCTCTTTCCGTTCTATCTTATGCAGCATTCTGGCCATTATAACCTCAATGTTCATCGGTAAAAAGATCATTTTCTTTCTACAAAAAAAACAAATTGGAGAAGAAATTAGAGAACTTGGCCTTGAGGGACAATTACAAAAAAAAGGAACTCCGACAATGGGCGGGATTATTATCATAATCTCAGTTTTGGTCCCAATAATATTATTTGGTGATTTGTCAAATGTAAATATTCAACTATTGATATTAAGCACAATATGGTTGGGATTTATTGGTTTTGTTGATGATTATATCAAAGTATTTAAACACGATAAGCAGGGACTTGCAGGCAAGTATAAAATTATAGGCCAAGTTGTATTAGGATTAATAGTAGGATTAACTATGTTTTTCAGCAATCAATTAGGATTCAGAGAGCAAATTGTCAAGAAAACAGTCACAGGTGAGACAGAAATTGTAGCACAAAACAATATAAATATATCTAACAGTACCAGAACTACAATTCCATTTGTAAAAAATAATGAATTTGACTATAAATGGCTCTCTCCTTTTGGAGGTATGGCAGGAGAATATTTTAAATGGTTCATATATATACTAGTAATAATTTTTGTAATTACTGCTTGTTCTAACGGAACAAATCTCACAGACGGAATGGATGGACTGGCAACTGGAATCTCAGCAATTGTTGGAGCCACGCTCGGAATCCTGGCATATCTGTCAGGACACATAGGATATGCCGAATACCTGAATATTATGTATATCCCAAATAGTGGTGAAATCACAGTATACTTATCAGCATTAATAGGTGCGTTGTTGGGATTTTTGTGGTACAACTCATACCCTTCCCAGATATTTATGGGAGATACAGGGAGTTTGGCTTTAGGGGGTATTATCGGAGTATGTGCAATACTTATCAGAAAAGAATTACTACTTCCAATATTATGTGGGATTTTCTTCGTTGAAAGTCTTTCGGTAATTATTCAAAGAACATATTTTAAATATACTAAGAAAAAATATGGTGAGGGTAGAAGAGTTTTTAAAATGGCTCCTCTACATCACCATTTCCAGAAAGAAGGAATTCCGGCCTTGATAACAAGACCTAAAATAGCATTACCAGAAGCAAAAATAGTAACACGATTTTGGATTATATCCATTCTTCTAGCAGTAATCACAATCATAACATTAAAAATCAGATAAAATGAAACGTATTGTCGTATTAGGTGGTGGAGAAAGTGGCGTTGGGGCAGCTGTCTTGGCACAATTGAAAGGATTTGAAGTTTTTCTATCAGACAATAACTCTCTTAACGATAAGTCAAAAGAGATGTTATTCAAATATGGTATTATGTATGAGGAAGGCGGGCATAATTATAAAAATATTTTAAATGCTTCCGAAGTAGTAAAAAGTCCGGGAATTCCTGAAACGGCACCTCTGATTGTCGAACTTAAGAGCAGAAATATTCCAATAATTTCGGAAATAGAATTTGCAGGTCGTTATGATAAAGCAAAGAAAATTTGCATTACCGGAAGCAATGGAAAGACTACCACGACATCAATGATTTACTTTCTCTTAAAAAATGCAGGCTTAAATGTTGGCTTGGCTGGAAATATTGGTAAAAGTTATGCTTTACAGGTAGCCAC
>Ga0172377_10003787_pt1 | contig 15568 bp, 13 predicted proteins | sample Pumphouse3metaG_FD_119749 | JGI IMG/M metagenome (GOLD analysis project Ga0172377, IMG submission 119749) | Leachate microbial communities from a municipal landfill in Southern Ontario, Canada - Pumphouse #3 metaG | ecosystem: Engineered > Solid waste > Landfill > Unclassified | place: Canada...
AATACCCGGCTCCGGGAAGGGCATTACTTTTTCTCCGATATCAAAAAAGAAGGCGTCCTGCTTTACGATTCCGGCAAATGCAAGCTCGAAAGAAGGCGCAGGATCGACCCGGCCCGGCGACTGGAAATAGCAACGGAGGATTTTGAGCAATGGTTTGAAAGCGCAGAAAGTTTTTTTGATAATTTTGAATATAAATTGAGTAAAAACGACTGTAAAATAGCTGCTTTTGAACTTCATCAGGCAACGGAGCGTTTTTATAAAGCCGCGATATTGACCAATAGCGGCTATAGCCCCAGGACCCATGATATTGAAACGCTGGGACAGACAATCGCCCGTGATTGTCCGGAATTCCTGAAAATTTTTCCGCAGAAAACCCGGAAGGAAGGAGACCTGTTCCAGAAACTCAAAAAAGCTTATGTTGACGCCCGTTATAAAAAAGATTACAGCATTATGAATGATGAACTGGTTTATCTGGCGGAACGGGTTAAAAAGCTCCGCAGCTTAGTCGAAAAAAGTTGTAAAGGTAAAATAGAAAGCCTGAAGAAGGGGATTTGATCAATGCCGGAACTTCAAAACAGCCGGCCGAACGCTTCTTTCGGTTCAACCGCATGGCGGCGTTTCCGGGGAGACAGTCTGGCGATGACCGGTTTATGCGGCATCACGGTAATGTTCGTCTTAGCCCTCCTCGTTCCGCTGATCGCCAACAACCGCCCTTTTGTCCTTATCGCAAACGGGGAAACGACTTTCCCTTTTTTGCGCTACCTGTTTGCGCCGGATAGTTCAGAAACCCTTATCGAACAGATTTTCAATTACCTGCTGCTGTTTTTCCTGCCTGCTTCAATAATATGCCTGACTTGCCGGAAAGCGGCGAAGATCAGGAACACTCTGCTGCTTGTCTGCGCCGCGCTTTTGCTTCTTCCGTTTTTTATGACGCGGAGCCGCATGGATAAAACCTGCTGGCGGGATGAAGTCGCGACAAATCATTATTCGGCGCTTTTCGCGCCGATTCCATACGGCCCTTACGAAGCCACCGCCGATCCTTACGCCAGGCCTTCCGCACAACATTGGTTCGGAGCCGATCAGAACGGGCGGGACGTACTCGTAAGAATGCTTTACGGGGCGCGGGTATCGCTGGCGGTGGGCTTGTTCGCGACTTCCCTGGCGTTACTGATCGGGACGGCTATCGGCAGGTGCGTAGGTTATTACCGGGGCCGCCTGGACCTGATAGTCATGCGGATAGTCGAAATAATCATGTGTTTCCCGACCTTCCTGCTCCTGCTGATTTTGATGTCGATGCTGAAAGACAGGGGATTCAACCAGTCGATACTGCTGGTAATAATGGTGCTGGGCCTTACCGGCTGGATCGGGCTGTGCCGCCTGGTGCGCGGCGAAGTGCTGAAACAGCGGGTTCTGCCCTACATAACCAGTTGCGAAGCCACGGGAATACCGGTATCCGGAATTATGTTCCGGCACCTGCTGCCGAATGTTTCAGGGCCTATCCTGATAAGTTTCACTTTCGGAGTGGCGGGCGCGATAATTTCGGAAAGCGGCCTGAGCTTTCTCGGTTTCGGGGTTCAGGCTCCGACCGCCAGTTGGGGAGGGTTGCTGCGCCAGGCTTTCGCGGACCCGCTCGGCTACTGGCACTTGACCTTATGTCCCGGCGCAGCTTTGTTCATTACCGTCTGCGCTTTCAATTTCACCGGCGAGGGACTGCGTAAAATATTCGACCCGAAATCGGGGAACTAATACCGAATCGCACTCTACGAGCTAGTAAAAATCGGTATAAACATCCGCGACGGGCAATTTGCATATTCCGCGCTTTGGTCCTATATTATGCAGAGGAGTTGATTATTTATCGTCAAAAAATACATAACTCATGGAAAAAGTATTTGGAGATGCTAAATTACTGAAATCGTTATTTTTATAAATGTCGTCTCCGGGCGTAATAAAATTAAAGATTAATTATGGACTACGAAAACATATATATTCATGTTCCATTCTGTAAACATAAATGTGATTATTGCGGTTTCTATTCAGAGGCGAATCCGGCTCCGGTGCGGATAAGAAAATATCTGGATAAACTTGAAAACAAGCTGGAAAACCTCTCCCTGGATAAGCCGGTCCAAACCCTGTTCTTCGGCGGCGGCACTCCGTCACTGCTCTCCCACGATGAGCTCCAGCGACTCAATGTCATGGTAAAAAAACATATTCCGTTGAACTCCAATACTGAAATTTCAATGGAATGCAACCCTGAAACTTTAGATTCGGAACGACTCCGGATAATAAAACAAATGGTTAACCGCGTCAGCATAGGCGTTCAGGCGTTCAGCAACAGCTTTCTGCGGGTGCTCGGACGCTCCAGTTCGGAAGACCATATCCGCAAAGCCCTGCAGCTGGCGCAGGGGTGCAATTTCGACAATCTGAGCATCGACCTGATTTACGGGATACCGGGCCAGACATCGGAAAAATGGCTGACCGGCCTTGAATTGGCCGTCAAATCCGGCATAAATCATATTTCCTGCTATTCACTTACAGTGGAAGAAGGCAGTAAACTTGGCGGTAAAATCGAAGATTTCGCCCCGATTGAGGATGACCAGACCGCTGAAATGTGGGTTAAAACCGGGGACTATCTTGCTGAACACGGCCTGGACCGTTATGAAGTATCCAATTACGCAAAACCGGGAGCCGAATGCCGCCATAATGTCAATATCTGGCATGGCCAGGCTTATCTTGGGCTCGGACCGGCGGCTTCGTCTTTTGACGGGCGGGACCGCTGGACGGAACCGGCCTCTCTTGACGACTGGCTGGCCGACCGGGAGCCGGAAAGGGATTTTATTGAGCCGGAATACCGGATGATAGAAATTTTTATTGTCGGACTGCGTACTGTTGAAGGCTGGACTCGTGAGTACTGGGAAAAAATTCCTCTCCAGGACTTGCTGAATGTCGAATGGCAGACAATGGTGGAAAAAGCAGTAAAGGTGAAAAAATCCTACCCTGACCTTTTGGATGTGAGTCCCAAAGTTATCCGTTTAACCCCAAAAGGATTGCTTTTCTGGAACACTATCGCCGAAGCCTGGCTGGAATAAACTGAACCGGAGCACGTTGTCCGCATGGAAAAATCTGCCGCACCAAATCCAATCGTCGATATGTTTGATAAAATCGGCAAGGCTGCCGATGTCATTGCCGCCGATTTTTATTTTTTCGTTTGTTTCCTGGGAGAGTTTGCGGTCGCGGTTAAGCAGATAATCCGCCACCCCCGCAAGCTCCGGCTTAAAGATATGCTTTATTATTTGGACATGTGCGGCAGTCAGGCTATGCCGATCGTCCTGTGCATCTGTTATCTGATGGGCGTTATCCTCGGCTTCCAGTTCGCACTGCAGGCGCGAAAAGTCGGGGCGGAAATTTATGTCGCCGACGGCGTCGGTTTTTCCATATTGAAGGAACTCGGCCCCTTTATGGTGGCGATTATCTGTACCGGACGGGCGGGAAGCGCTTTTGCCGCGGAAATCGGGACCATGAAAGTAAACGAGGAAATTTCAGCTTTACAGACAATGGGATTTTCGCCGGTCGGTTTCCTGGTCGTTCCCAAACTCCTGGCGATGCTGATCGCGACTCCCCTGCTAATCGTTTTCGGGGATTTTGCCGGGCTGGCCGGAGGCTTCACCGTCGGCATAACCATGATGGGCCTTACCCCGGTCTCCTATATTGACCGTTCGCTTGAAGTACTGCTGCCTTCGACTATGGCCATGGGAGTCCTAAAAGGGCTGGTGTTCGCGACAATTATCGCGTTGATCGGATGCATGCGCGGATTCCAGTCAAAGTCCGACGCCCAGGGAGTCGGGCGGGCCACAACTTCCGCGGTAGTGAGCTCAATATTCTTAATCGTCGTTGCCGACGCGGTGCTGACACGCCTTTATACCTTGTGGGGATATTAAGCATGAAAGAAGCGGAAACAATCGTGCAAGTTGAAAATCTGAGCGTTGGTTACGGAAAGACCGTAATCCTTGAAAATATTAATTTTTCGGTAAAAAGCGGCGAGATTTTCGGAATCCTCGGCGGTTCCGGCGTCGGCAAAAGCACATTGCTGAAACATATCATAGGACTTTATCCGCCTTTGAAAGGCGACATTAAAATATTCGGCTGCAGTATGGTGAACTGCCCGGACTGGAAAAAAGATGAACTTATGCGCCGATTCGGCGTCACTTATCAGGGCGGCGCGCTTTTCGGCTCCATGACGGTTGGAGAAAATGTCTCCCTGCCGCTGGAAACATATACCGACCTGACGAAAGATGAAATAGCGGAACGGGTCAGGAAAAAACTGGCCCTCGTTGATTTACAGGGCACGGAGGAACTGATGCCGGCGGAACTCAGCGGCGGCATGAAAAAACGGGCCGGGCTGGCGCGGGCGATGGCTTTGGATCCGAGCCTTCTGTTTTTTGACGAACCGTCGGCCGGGCTTGACCCGATAACCTCGGTGGAACTGGACCGTCTGCTGCTGCGCCTGCGCAACAAATTCGGCACGACTATTGTAATTGTTTCGCACGAACTGCCCAGCATTTTTGAGACGACCGACACCGTGATCATGCTTGACAAAAACACTAAAACCATCGCGGCGGAAGGCGACCCGAAGGAATTGCGGGTAAACAGCCCTTCTCCCTGGGTGCATCATTTTTTGAATCGCGAGGAGAACGATGCGCCGGATGACAATTTAAAAAATATGAAACAGGAGTTTTCTTATGCTTCAGGCAAATAAATTCAGATTAGGGCTTTTTGTTCTTCTGGGAACATTTTTATTCGTTTTCGGTTTGTTTATTCTCGGCCTTGAGGATTTGTTCATCAACAAAGCCCATTTCGTAAGCTTGTTCCCGGAGTCGGTTCAGGGACTTACTGTCGGTTCCCCGATAAAATACAAAGGCGTTCCGATCGGCACGGTGTCCAAAATCACCATTCAGGTGGAAGACAAACTCGTCCGGGTCGATATGGATATCAACCTGAGCGCTTTTTCCGCGGAAAAACCTATCAAGGGCGATGACAGGATGCCGTTGTTCAAGAAATTCATCATAAAAGAAAGGGAAAAGGGTTTGCGCAGCCGCCTGGAATACGCGGGCATTACCGGCTTGAAATATGTGGAACTGGACTATTTTAAGACAAAAACTCCGGAAAACCTGATCCCGCAGCCTAAAAACCTTGACAAATACGCGATTTATGTGCCGTCCACTCCTTCCGCCCTGAAAGACGTCCTGAAACTGTTGAACACTTCACTGGAACGCATTGCGAAAATTGATTTTGAAGATTTGTCGAAACGCCTGTCCGCGGTTCTGGACGGCGCGGAAAAAATTGTTTCCGGCCCGAAGCTTCTCAAAGCTATCGACCAGATGGAAGCCATGAGTGGCAATCTTAAAGAAAGTTCAAGGGTGCTGAAAGAAACCGTTACGCCGGCAAAGATGCGGGAAATCATTAACAACGTTGACAAAATCCTGGATAAGCTGCATAAAATAAGCTCCCGTCTGGATATACAGCTCAAGGAAGCCAGAATCGCCGATACGGCGGATTCATTCCGCAAAGCCGCCAACGCTGTTACCGAGGGCCGGGATATGATCTCGAACACCCTGCTGAAGGTCAACCAGGCGATAGACGCCTTTACGGAATTCCTGAATTACCTGAACGACGACCCGGAAGCGTTGATCAAAGGCAAAAGCAAAAAGAAAGTTCTATTTAACAAATAATAATTTTCAATACAACGTTTTTTACGCGCCTGTTTGCGGCTCGACTCCATGGAATTTCATTTCCGAGCTTAAAATGTCGAAAAAAAACTTGCACACGGCGTTAAGATTCTCTAATTTCGACTGTCTCGAACGAGCGCCAGCCGGCATCAGTGAAATCGACCGGGCCTTTTCGGATTTTTCTCAAAAACGCAGCCTGGCAAGTAACTTTCATTCGGCGATATTGCGGATTATCGCTGCCGGTGTTTTTTCCGCACCACATAATATTACCCGCCTGGAATAATATATCAATATGGACAGGCAGGGTGTGCCAAGTAGTCAGCATCATTCCGAAAGCGTTTTGCTCAATGGCAATTTCGCCAAGGGCATCAATGTTCAGCAAATCGTGCCATGGGGCAGTGACCACATCAAAACCATGTTCCATAAAATGTTTTACGGTGGCGTTTTTGGTTTTATCCTGAATTCCGTATTGCCAGTCGGCGATAATAAAATCCCTGGACAGCAGATCCAGCGCTTCGTGGGTTCGCTGGTCGGCCTGGCTGAGCGCAATATATCCGTCCCAGCAGGAAGCGTCAAGCAGCGCGTCACCCCAGATGAAAGGCCTGATGCCTTGTTTTTTCAGATCGGCGTTAACAGTGTTGAGATATTCGGCCAGTAATTTCGCCGGGTCATGCTGCCGGCAGGCGTCGCAGGTGGCGTGGGAATACGCTTCGTCACAGCCGAGGTGGAAATATTCGACTTCCCCGAAAAATTCTATCAATTCCCTGCGTACCGCCGCAAGCAGTTTCAGGGTTTCCGGGTTGCAGAGACACCAAGTCCAGCCGTCCGGCTCGAATAAGGGTTCGAGCAGCGGATTCTGATCGAGAACCACATGTCGGCCGCAACGCACCCGCGAAGCGGTCGCATGCCCCCAATGATTAAACATCGGAACCGGCTTCATACCCAAATCCCGGACCAATTGCAGTAACGGTTTTACCTGGTCCTTGGAATAGGCCTGAGGCCAGGCAAGCTCCGGCAGCGCGTCCAGTTTCAGCATGCCCCAAAATTCAAGAACCACGTGGGTATATTTATGCATTCCGAGCATTTGAATGCTCTTTTCCAAAGCCTTCAGGCTCGTTTCCGGGAAAATACACAAGTGTGCGCTTCGGAATTTCATGAGCGGATAGTCCTGAATTTCCGCACAAGGGATTTGGAAACCGCTGATTTCGCTGCCGCCGGGCCGGGCGTTAAGCATCTGGAGCATGGAAAGCCACGCCTGACGCAGCGCCGTTTCATCCGCCGCCCTCGCCGCTATGCCTTGAGCATCAATTTTCAGGGCGTAAGTTGATTTCTCAGCCAAATCCGGCAATACCGGAACTCCCTCCGCGGCCAGCGTAAAGGTATTTTCCGGTTGAGTTGTTGTGTTTACCGTAAGCGCAGATGTTCCGCTGGTAAAGTTCCGCCAGGTTTCGGCGAAAAAATCTCCGCATTGCGAATTTTTCGGCAGAGTCAAAACCTGCGGCTTATCGATCCGCAAAGTTCCTTCCTGCCATTTTACCTGTTTCGGTTCCGGATAGATCACTCGTGCCGCTCTGTCCATATTCATTTTTCCGATTTCCTATTTTTAATTAACCTTTACCGGGGAACAGTTACAAATGCTGTCATAACAGGCGTTCATAGCCTGGATAGTCTGCCGGTGCCAGCGGAGATTGATCAGCGGCTGCTTATTGTTACGAACGCAGTCGACGAATTCGTCAATCAGGCCGATCCATTCGTCAAAATACGTGTATTGAACCGTATAACGGTCGTTCGGGGCGCCGTTGTGATAGACGTTCGGGCCGAAACAATCACTGACCAGAACGCCTTTTTCACCGCTGATAGTCAGGTTGACTTCCATGCGTTTCGGGAAAACTTCCCAACCGGGGCCAGGCACTTTCAGACGTTCTTCCATGCGTGACCACGACGGATCGAGCAGGAAAACGGTTCCGTCCTTCATTTTACCGTTGACCAGCAGCATGTCTTCGACTTCCAGTTCCGGGCGGATATTCGGCGCGACTTCGGAAAAGACAAAATCAATGTCCGAACCGGTCAAATGCCGGATCAAATCGAAAATATGCGGATGATCGCATAACGCGCCGCCTCGGCAGCGCTCGTCGCCGGCTTTCAGGGCGATACGCCGGCCATAACTTGCTTCCGGCACGCCCTGCCACGGAAACGCCCACACCGGCGAAAGCGTGATATTAGTGGCCTGAACGGACAATATTTTGCCGATAGCGCCTTCCGCGATAAGTTTTTTCAGGCGGTGTACGACCGGATTATAATGCATTTCCAGTTCGACCTGACAAATGATTCCGGCTTTATCGACGGTCTCGATCATGCGGTCGTATTCATCCATGTCAAAAGTAGGGATTTTCATCGACAGTATATGGATACCGCGCCTGGCGCATTCTTCCACCTGCCGTAAATGTTCGGAATTGGCGGAGGCCAGCACCACAGCTTCGAGTTCCGGGTGCCGATCAAACATTTCCTGTTCGCTCATGTAACAGGGAACGCCGTGGTTTCCGGCTTCGAAAACCTCCCTGACGGTTTCGTTTTCCGCGCAGACCGCTACCCAGTCGAGTTTCGGGTTGTCCTTCAATGTCTGGTAATACTTGCGGGTATGCCCGTGAGTCAGGGACATAATTGCTATTTTGAGAGGTTTCATGATTTCCTGCCTGCTTTGCTGATCGAGGGTTTACTGTTCGCCTCGCTCTGTTTCGCTTCGTTTACCAATTCCTTAATATGTGAATCCTGCGCCATCCATTCCCCGGCTGTTTCCGGGACGGACAAAACCTTGAACGCGGCCCGCACCAGATGCACATCCGACTGGGACAATCCGAAAATTTCAGCATCCACATCCGTAAAGCATTCCGTTTTTTCCGCGGTATAAGTATAAATGGAACTTTGCGGCACTTGAACATCAACGACCTGGTCGGAAGCCACGCCGCGCCGGGCAATGATTTCATGACGGCTGAGCGGCGCGGCGTCTTTCGGCAGCATAGCGCTGCATTCGACGCTGGCGGAAATGCCGTTTTCCAGCTTGGCGATAATATTTACCGCCAAATCGCCGCTGAATACGGCGAACAGGCGGCTGACCGGAGAAGCGCCCAGCCATTCACAAAGATCGAGTTCCTGAAAGATCAGCTCGTCCAGACTTTCAGCTCCGGCCGATAAACTGGCAAAACGAAAAGTGGAAACGTCTTCCAGGGTCCGGTTAAAGATCAGGTTTTTGAGTTCGGTAAAGCGTCTTTCCTGCCGCCATGGCAAAAGCGGGATGTTCCTGCCGCCGGTTTCGAGACAATTACCGTTAATCTTTCCGGTTCCGCTTATCTGGTATTTTTCCAGCAGATAAGCGAGAGCCGCGTTTTTATCATTGAAGAAAGCGGTTTTCATTTTACAGGCTCTTGACTAAAGGTTTGTATTTTTTCACGTAGGCCGCGTTCTTCTCGTCGCCGCCGGGGGTGTTGGCGCTGTTCCAGACCGGCGGGGTAATGCCGCGCTCTTCCACGCATATCCGGATGCATTCGATTTCCAGCAGGTGCGCGATCGTGAAATCCACCACGTTTGATACCGGCGCGATCGGAATATTGAATCCCGGAATCTCAATTATCGAATCCCCTACCGGATTATAATCGTCGATACAGACGTCCGCAAGTTCAAACAGGTTTATTTTGCTGGAATGGCGGATAAAATGGTCTTCCGGCATTTCGTCCTGCCAGTACGAACTGGAAACGGCGATGATCTTTACGCCGCGTTCTTTCGCTTCCAGCGCCGCATCGATAGTAGCGGCGTTAATCCCGATATTGTGGAAGATGATCAGCAGGTCGTCTTTCTGCAAATCATAATATTTCATTACCGAACGTCCGAAGTTTTCACAGCGTTCCAACTCCAGGTATTTCAATGCCTGGTTAAAAACAGAAATACCGGTTTCCATGATCGGGTTGATATTGCTAAGGCCGCCGGCCCGGAAAAACATTTCGCCCATAACCAGCGTAGTATGTCCGCCGCCGCCGTAAACGTTGATCAGCCTGTCATTCTCAATCGCGTCCGCCATCATTGCGGCGGCTTTCTTGATGTTTTCGCCCTGTTCATCTACGACCCGTTTGATATTAGCAAACGCCTTTTCCACATAACCGAAATCATTTAACATGGTTTTGCTCCTTTGTTAAGTTAACGTTTTTAATAAATCATGATATTATTACCGAGTTCACTGATCAGCTTAAAACGTCCCTGCCGGGCGCGTTCATATTCATTCAGCGTCCGGGTAGTCAGGATTACGGCGTAAAACCGTTTATTCAAGTCCATGAACAGCGTCTGGCCGCTCCAGCCTGAATGATAGACCGTATGCGCGGAAAAGCCGGACGGTTTGAATTCGTCCGCGACAATCCAGCCGAAACTGCGCTGAACCGCCCCGGCATGTATTCGCGGCGCTGTCAGCGCATCAAATGAATAAGCGGAAAACAGCCGTTTTCCGGGCGCATATTCACCGCCTTTAAGCATGCATTTGCAGAATGCGGCAAGGTCGGCAGCACACGAAAATGCCCCGGCATTGCCGGCGCTGAAACCATCCCGGTAAAGCCGGAAAGCCATCTCGTCGGAAATCCGACCCGGCCCGGCGGCAGCGCAGGTTCTCGCAAGCCGCGCCGGATCTTCAGTGAGCGGTTTTCCCAGAGAAGTATCATGCATGCCAAGCTGCGCGAATATCCTGTTATGACAGAAATCGGGCAGCGAACAGCCGGATACTTCTTCCACAAGCATGCCGAGCAATTGAAAATTCCAGCACGAATATTCAAAATCACCGTGCCGCCCGGGCGGAGGCGCCAAAAGCAGGTTACGCCTTATTTCCCGTCCGGTGGCGGCGGTGTAATATTTCTGCGCCCCGAAACCGGAAACATGCATTGCCAGATCGCGTACTGTGATCGATTTCGCAAGGGGAGCGCGATAAGCGGGCAGATAGTCCGTAAACGGCCGGTCAAAATCAATCAGGCCGTCATCCCGGCAAATGGCAAGCGCGGAACTGGTTGCAAGCGCCTTGGTTACGCTTGCCATATCGATAACCGTATCCGTTCGCATTCTCGTACCGGTATCCGCGAATCCCCAGGCTTTTTCAAAGCGGGTCTCATCCGCCGTACCGGCGCTGATGACAGCGCCGTTAATGATGCCGGAATCAAGTTCCGATTTGATTTCCGCCTCAACTCCTGGGAAATCCGCGATGTGTATAACTTGTTTTCTGGACTTCATGTCAAAATCCATTTTGTTCTCTTTTTAATACTTGCGGGTAATTTTTTCTGCGGTTCCGGCAAGTTTTGCCAGCGTCGCGGGGAGTTCAAGGAATGCCCGGCTGCGGTCGGGAGCCAGTTCCGCAAGCGGGGTTGCGTAAAACTTATCGACGATTTCCTGATGTGTCTGCGCCCGTTTTTCCCAATCATTCCACGGGGAACGGTCCCCGGTCGCGATTTTTTTACGCACCCATTGGAAATACGCCTTGTTCGACGGAATATACACGCCGGTAAAAAGCTCATAGATATATGAACGGCAATAGTCATTTTCAGCATTGCCTTTGAGCGTTGTCTCGAAATCCGGATTGCATTCATGTTTGCTTTGCAAATCAAGCAGCGATTCGTAAAGGGAATAATCTTCATGCGCCGCGAGCAGTTCGGCGGTAAGTACAAACAACTCTTCAATGGCTTCCGCGAGTATCTGAATGGCGTTTTCATCCGCTGCGCCGTTGCTCCAGTCGTTCAGCAGCAATGCAAGACGAGAAAACCCGTAAGCAATGAGTCTTCCGGCAACCGTTCGGGCCAGGTCGATCAGATCGCGACGAATAAATTCATCGCTGTTTGCCGGGTCAAATCCGGATAACAGCGCAAACGCTTCGGAAGCCGTCGGCAGTGCATTCTCCATTTTTGCCAGACAGCAGCGGTGAAATTCAAGATTTTCCGGAGAAAACTTGGTATAGATATCTGACATAAAGATATTGAAAACTGAAAATTCACTGAAGTTTTCCCGGCGCGGCGACTGCGGGCCATGAAAACCGTTCAACATAGCCAGCGGAAAGACTTTTTGCCATATTGCGGTCATTTCCGGACATTGCCGCGCATAACGCTTCCGGCAGAATTCAGCGAGGAACGGGATTATTTTTTCGTTGACCGGGTTCCAGGCATTTGCCGCCATATATTCGAGCATCAGCGTATCCGTATGAGACGCTTCCGGCCAGAATACCAGTCCTTTGCACATCGGGTCGGCGGCGGCTATGGGAAGCCGGCGTTCGATGACGTCATAATTCCCGCGCACTTCCGAACCGGGCTCATATTCATGGAAAATACCGAATATCCACGGAAATTTGCCGACAACGCCCCAATTCGTAAAGTTATTCAACTCATCCGAAGTATCGGCGGTATAATCGAAAATAATCGTATTCGCGGGATCGAATTCGTTCAGCAATTCCCGCACTTCCTCCGGCGTCCAGTACATGGAAAAATCCCAGCTGGCAATCAGCAGCGGGGCGAAAGGATACTTGCGCCGCAGCCATTCTATAATGCGCCGGTAAGAATAAAGCTTCATCTGCAAGTTCCGGTCGCGGTCTTTGTAGCACATGCGTTCGGCAAGTCCGATCGTATGGAAAATATCGGGACTGCCGTAATTGGCGATATGCGCTTCAGTCAGTTTGAAATAGTTGTCGAGATGTTTATCCTGGCGGATATCCCATACCAACCCGGTTTCTTCGCCGTAACTGCGGGTTGCCTGGGGAACAAAATCCGGTTTGACCTGCTCCAAAAAAGCTTTCGGCGTCCGGCTGTACCAATGCGTCATGGTGCCTATGTCTTCCGGGTGCAGCAGATCCCGTTCGCGGGCATATTCCAGAATTTTTTTGCGGAGTTCCCCGCGATACCGTAAACTCCAGAACAAATCGCGGTCGTTATAGGAACGCGCTATGGATTCCGGCTGTTTCCAACCGGGATACTTGACGATATCCGGGAACGCCAGTTGGAAAAGGTCATCCATACCGATTCGCAGCATGAACAGGTTCAAGCGTTTTTTCAAAACCCAGTCTATCTCCCGTTTCCAGTCTTCAAAATCCCAGTGCTCCGCCTGGAACCGTTTCAAACTGCGATGCGCAAAATAACGCAGCCCGCGATATTCGAAGCGCGGCCGTTCTGTGACATCCAGATCTTTAATGGAAATTTCTTTGCGGGACGGAATGACGTCGCCATCCCAGAAATAGCGGCACTCAGCACGGCGTTCGAAAAAATCATAAACCGCGTAGAGCAGCGAACGCCGCCGGCCGCCGGCGATAAACAATATGGTTCTTCCATTTTCCTCAACGGAACGGAGCTGATATTCATCGGTGCCCGTTTTGACCGAAAACTGCGGAATAGTGCCGTCAAGTATTTTTTCCAGAGCATAAGGATTCACCGCGTCCGAACCTAATACGACCATATCCCCGTCCGTTTCCGGACGGGTAATGATCCGCGGCGTATCGCCGGTGACTTTTTCATAAAGAGAACAGAATTCATCCGCCGCGATTTTAAGGAATCCAGTGTTTTCCGGAATAAGGATATTTAACATTTTCAGCCTCTGTTTTTTTTCAGCGCCCGATTATAATTTTCACCAATTCTATCCCATAACTTCAGCGCGTCCGGCGCCGCCAATACTGTTCCGTAGCCGCCGCGATAAGTCCAGGTTCCCAAACGGTCAACGCCCAGTTTGTCATACAGATCGACGACTTTATCGATCTGCGCGAAATCGGCTGGCTGTTTGTAATAGCCCATCAGCCAGCGTTCGGACTGTTTGCCGTATTTGCGCGCCATATCCACCGTCCGACGGGTGATATGCTCGAAAAACCCTTCCGGCAGTTCCCAGGCGATGATCGTCGTCGAAAAAACGTCGAAATACGGAGAAGCGGCCACCATGTCCCAGTTGTCATAACCGCGATACTCGGTTACATAATAACTGTTCAACGTCGCGTGAACGCAGCAGGTTATTTCCGACTTCGGATTGATTTCCTTGATCTTACGGGAAGTGTCTTCCAGAATGAACAGGGCTTCGCGCCATCTGAACTGTTTGACGTCGTCATTCATAATGCGCGGCATCTCGTAACCGTAATAATCCTGGAATTTTTTCATGCAGACCGGGCAGCGGCAGGCCCATTCATCGGAAGCGCTGCCGGTAATTGAAGCATAGGACTTCGGGAAAGCGTAATGCGGTTCATCCCAGAAAAAGCCGTCGGCCTTGGTTTCACGCGCCAGTTTCAGGCAGAGCCGCTGGAAATAATCCCGGAACGATTGCGTATTGAAACAGGCATGCGGGAGTTTTTCGCCGCTGATCGCGCCCACCTGGCGGTTTTCGGTGTTGTTCTGGAGGAACAAACTGACCTGTTCGCCGCCGAAATACTTGCCGACGCCCCAAGTGTCAAGCAGAACGCGCAGTCCAAGCTCGTGCGCTTTGTCCACGATTTTCGGGATATTCGGGAACCAGAAGTCCATATCGAACTCCGTGATCGCCAGAATTACCGTCGTGCACCCGTGATCGAGCATTTCCCGGAAATCCTGTTCCGCGTGTTCGACGTAGTTAAGCCCGTAATAACTGATTGCAGTTTGAGTTATAGCCATAATTCACAATTCCTTTTTAGTTACAAATGTTTAAAATTCTATTGACTTGTATATATTTTATCTCCGAAAAGATGAAATTCAGCGTAACGGATAGCCTAACGCAAAGGAAGCGCCGTTTGCGGCCCGGATGATCGCGTTCTGGTATTCTTCCCGGACTTCCCCGGACAGTTCGCCGTCAGGCATGGCAATACCGATTGTCGCGATCAAATGGCCGCTTTTGTCAAAAATCGGCGCGGCAACCGAATTTTCCCCCTCACGCCGTTCCGAACGGCTTCCGGCTATCCGGTATTTCCTTATTTGTTCGTATTCGGCCAAAATAGCGGATCTCTCAACCAGCGTGTACGGGGTCAATTTAACCGGAGGTCTCCGTTTCAACAGGGTTTCGAGTTCTTCCGGGCTGAGATAAGCGGCACAGATTTTGCCGCTGCCGGTGGCGTAGGGATCATTTACCGCTCCGACCTCGGCAATGATCGAAGCCGAATCCACCAGGCTGCGCGGATAGATAACATCACAGACAATCGCTTCCAGGCCAACCGGAACGCTGGAATATGCCCCCCGACCGAAACGGTCAACCAGTTCCTGCATGTAGGGGCGGATAACGCGGCGCTGCTTCATTGCCGCCAGGTAATTATGCGAGAGTTTGAGAATGCTCAAATTTATCGAATACTGTTTGTTTTCCGGATTCTGGCTGACATAACCGACTTCGGTCAGTGTTTTTAATATCCGGCTGGTCTGACTTTTCGACAAATTTAATCTACGGGCAAGCTCCGAGGTCGAACAATCCGAACCGCTTTCCGCCAGAAATTCCAGAACATTAAGTCCATATCTTAAGGTATTATTCATACTCTACTTTAAGAACGTTCCTCATAAAGGAACACTGTTTCCTTTTGTTTCACTATATGAATATAGTATGAATTTTAAAAAAAATCAAGAATCCTAAAAATAAATTCCGGAAAATTCTCAATTGTCTTTCCGTTTTTTCACTTTTTAAACCGGTTTGTGCCATAAACCGTCGAAGAACCATATTTTGCCGGAAGAATATTTGCTTTTGGCGGATATGCGGTTAATTTGTAAAGGTTGCTGGAAATCAATATGGAACTGTCAAACCTTCTATGAAAAGTGAGCTTACTGAAAGATAGAATTATGAAAACAGCGGACTTGATGCGGAAGTAATTCATTATCGTTTGCTGTAAAGGTGTAAATTCGGCATAAAGC
>Ga0172377_10003788_pt1 | contig 15565 bp, 9 predicted proteins | sample Pumphouse3metaG_FD_119749 | JGI IMG/M metagenome (GOLD analysis project Ga0172377, IMG submission 119749) | Leachate microbial communities from a municipal landfill in Southern Ontario, Canada - Pumphouse #3 metaG | ecosystem: Engineered > Solid waste > Landfill > Unclassified | place: Canada...
GATTTAGTATAAGAATAGAATTTAAGAATTTACTTAATTGTGACGTCATGTCTCTTAGTCATTCGATGTGGTCATGTACTAGTAAGTACACTCCCTTGTATCGTTCCTTGCGGCTTCGTATCTGGTCATTTAAAATGTAAAAAATATAGTTTTTTGTATCCTTATTTACCAGCATTTGTTAATGTCATGTGTTTCTTTTAAATTCGCATAAAATTTTTTTGACTTTGAAAGAATTATAACAATATAAAATGGGTAAATCGAAGATAATATTGACAGGAGATCGTCCTACAGGTAAATTACATATAGGTCACTATGTTGGTTCTCTTAAGCGTAGAGTTGAACTTCAGAATTCAGGTGAATTTGATAAAATATTTATATTTATTGCTGATGCTCAGGCATTAACTGATAATATTGAAAATCCTGAAAAAGTAAGACAAAATGTAATTGAAGTAGCTTTGGATTATTTGGCCTGCGGTTTAGATCCTAATCGAGTTACTCTTTTTATTCAATCCCAGATACCCGAATTATGTGAGTTAACTTTTTACTTTATGGATTTGGTAACTGTTTCACGTTTGCAGCGAAATCCGACTGTTAAGTCGGAACTTAAGATGAGAGATTTTAAATCAAGTATTCCTGTTGGATTTTTTACTTATCCTATAAGTCAGGCTGCAGATATAACAGCTTTTAATGCCACAACGGTTCCTGTTGGTGAAGATCAGGAGCCTATGATTGAACAGGCTCGCGAGATAGTCCGTAGCTTTAATAAGAATTATGGTTCTGTTCTTGTTGAACCGGAAATTTTATTACCCGAAAATTCTTCATGTTTACGTCTTCCTGGTACTGATGGAAAGGCTAAGATGAGTAAATCTCTTGGTAATTGTATTTATCTTTCTGAGGATTCTAAATCCATTAAAAAGAAAGTAATGAGTATGTTTACAGATCCAGGTCATTTAAGAATTGAAGATCCGGGAAAAATTGAAGGCAATACTGTATTTTCCTATCTTGAGGCCTTTTCAAGACCGGAACATTTTGAATCATTTGCTCCTGAGTATAAAAATTTGGATGAGATGAAGGCTCATTATGTGCATGGTGGTCTCGGTGATGTTAAAGTTAAGAAACTTCTTAATAATATTCTTCAGGAGGAATTAAAACCAATCCGTGAAAGAAGGGGAGAATTTGAAAAAGATATTCCAGGTATATATGATATATTAAAGAAAGGTTCTGAAGAAGCCAGAAATACAGCTGCAGAAACTCTTGATAGAGTTAGAAAAGCTATGAAAATTAATTATTTTGATGATAAGTCTCTTATACAGGAGCAGCAAAAACGTTTTAACGCATAGTCTTTTAGAAATAAAAATCAAAAATAAACAGATAAAGATATTTTATGAATATAATTTCTTTATCTGTTTATTTATAATTTACGATTTTTTTTATTTTTAACGAAGTTTGAAATTGGTTTAACTGTGTTAAGCCATTGCGAGTGGTTTGTCTTTTTATTACGGAAAGATTTTTTGAAAAAGGATTTCATCTTCCCAGCCTTCTGCTGTTTTTAGCCATTCTTTTTTTACACCGAAAGGTTGAAATCCTGCTTTTTTAAAAAGAGCGGTGCTACTTGAATTTTTGATTCCTATGTTGGCATACAATTGATGAATATTCAACACCTTTGAACTATAATGACAAATCATGCAAAGGGCATTATAAGCATATCCTTTTTGTCTGTCTTCTTTATTGTATATAAGGATTCCTACACCTGCACGCTGATGGAAAGGCTCAAAATCAAACAGATCTATAGATCCTACAGGAATGCCTTTCTGATTTTCAATTATCAGGCGTAATTGTTTTGTCTCAAAAATGTCTTTCCCTGAATTTAAGATGAATTGCTCCAGTGTATACTTAGAAAAAGGAATAAGTGTATTACTAACAAGCCAGACGGAAAGATCGTTTTCCCATTGATAAAGAAGTTCCAGATCTTCCGGTTCCAATGGACGAAGAAGAACATTACCATAAGAAAGTCTGTTAACTATCATTTTTAATACTTTTAGATTCCTGTAATCGAATTTTCAAAATCCTGTCTGTTTCTGATTGAACGGCCAAGTGTCACTTCATCTGTATATTCCAGCTCATCTCCTATAGAAACACCTCTTGACAATGTGGAAATCTTTACCGGAAAATTCTTTAATTTCTTGTAAATATAGAAATTTGTAGTATCTCCTTCCATAGTTGTGCTTAATGCTAATATGATTTCAGATACTTTTTCTTCCTTAACCCGTTTTATTAGAGAGTCAATTTCCAGCTCTGAAGGACCTATGCCGTCCATTGGAGAAATAATTCCACCCAATACATGATAGAGCCCAATAAACTGGTGAGTATTTTCTATGGCCATTACATCGCGAATATTTTCTACAACACATATAATACCTGAATGCCTGTTGCTTTGACTACAAATATCGCATATTTCTGTATCTGAAATATTATGGCATATTTTACAGTATTTAATATTCTTTTTCAGGGAAGTTATACTCTCACAAAATGAATTTACTTCACTTTCATCCTTCTTAAGTAGGTATAAAACAAGTCTTAAAGCAGTCTTTTTCCCTATCCCAGGTAATCTTGAGAATTCATTAACTGCATTCTCAAGAAGTTTTGATGAGTATTTTTCTGTGATCATCTATTTTTTAAATTATGCTCAAAAGTAGCAATGGAATGTGACTCCACAAAGAGAAGTTAGTTACCATTACATTTTTATTTTTTTCGAATAAATTAATCGAAAGCTAATCCTGAGTAACGCCTGATATAGAACTGGTCAACAGTACCCTTACCTTTGCAATTTATAATATAATGTACTAATTCAGCAATTTCTTCAGGTTGAATTAGTTCTTTTGTATTTATATCAGGTCTCATTTTCGTAACCATTTCAGTAGCAACTCCTCCCGGTGATATTAAATGTACCCTTATTCCATAAGGCTGAACTTCTTTGGCAAATACTTTTGTAAAACCTGTTAAGGCATGTTTAGAAGAAGAATATACAGACTGATGAATATATCCTTTAAATCCTACTACAGATGCGATATTAATTACGATTGCTTTTTCCGCTTTTTTTAAAAAGGGCAATGCTTCACGGCAAATAAAAAACGGAGCTCTTGCATTAACAATAAAGATACGATTCCATTCCTCTACAGATACTTCTGTAAAATCACCTGATATAGATAGTCCTGCACAATTGACAAGTACATCAAGTTGTCCGTAAACATTAATAAATTCTTTTATTATTTTTTCAGGGGCATCATCTTGAAGTAGATCTGCTTTTATTCCATAACATTTTACTCCAAGTTTTTCTATTTCAGAAGTTATGGTCTTTAATTTTTCTTGATTTCTTCCAACAATAGCTGTTTGATATCCGGATTTTGCTAACTCTATTGCTATAGCTTTGCCAATCCCTCCTGTTCCTCCTGTTATTAATGCTGTTTTGTTCATCTTGATATATATAAATTAAAACACAAATTAGTAAATATTTTTTATACTTAAATATTATTATATTTTAATCATAAAATAAATTCTAAATTTGAATTAATTAAAAAAGTAAACGTTTATCAGGATTCTGTTGATTAGGTTGATTCTAAGTTATCCGCACTTAGATCTTTTAATTGGATTGATAAAAGAGATAATAAGGTTTTAGATATTTATTGAGTTTAATAGATAGCGATTCTTACAGTGTATATTCTTATGGAAGTTACATGAAAGTTAAAAACAATTCTGGATTGAAAAGAATTGAGTATAGTTGGGTTAAAGATGTTGAATCTAATTAATTTTTACGGCAGAAAATAAGGTTCTTTTGGATAATTAAAAGCAACGTTTTTAAAAATAGTTTTTTCTGTACTATAGCAATAAACTTTTATGGGTTCATATTTTATTCTTTAGATATTATTTCCCCTAGTGAATAAATTACCGTTTGAGCTTCCATATCAAATTTGGCATTCGTTACTTTAACCAATGCACATTGACGATCTTTGTGATAACCAACACAGAAAAGAATAGCATCAAATTTTTTTAACCATCGTTTGCCCTCTTCAAAATAGGTGTATTTGTTAGTTGTAGATTGTTTTAATTTACGAGGAATTTTTTTGATACTACCGTCTATTATTTGCAGAAAGTAGGCTTCTTTAATATTTAATGATAGAATTTTCAAACCGGTTGTATCTATTATTTGTTTTTTATCTGATACAATAGCAGTTTCTTCAATAATGATTTGACTACCGGTATCGTAACTAATAGGGATAGCTTTAGAGATGCATTGTATAGCTTTTTCTATTACCGGATAAGGAACAATAAACCATTCTTCGGGGATATGATTCCCAACTTTAATTTGCAAACGTACATCTTTAAAAAGATGATGAATCAGAGATTCAAATTTTGCAATATTCATATTCATTGTTTGCCAGGTTGCCACTATTTGTACTTTTGCATTTAAGTATGTCGATTCATTTTCGGCGTTGGCAATACGTTCTTCAACCGATGTTGTAGAAAATCCTATTTTATATAAATTCTCAATAGATTTGATTTCAGGATTTTCTGATAATGATTTTAATACATAGATGTATCCTGTTGGCTTGTCATTCTGATTAACATTAAACTGTTTCTCTATATATTCTGAAGTAGTTTCGTTGTTTTCTCTAATGGTATAACCATTCTCATATAAAGCTCTACGAAGGGTATCGAGTTTAACATCTGTCATTGTACCATTTTCAAAAATACAGATACTACGACCAGTTAAACGGCCTTTGTTATCACGGTTTTGAGCGATAACTTTGGCTAAAAGCAATAACATACCATCGAGAATAAAATAACTGCCAGGATGCTCTAATTGATTGGACGAGAATTTTGTATAACTGCGTTTGCCCTCTTTTAATTCTTTATGAACCAGAGTAAATCCGTCTTTGTACAAATAAAAATCTTCGCATTTGCGACGTTGTGCAATATAGTCGGTATCGTCTATTTGTGGTGACTTGCGTAAGTGTTCAGGTACCGATAGAATTCCATCACTATCCTGAACATCTAAAATAGAATTATTTAATAAAGCATCTATATCAGTTTCGGTAACAGGTTGTTTTGGGCGGAGCAATTCTAAACGGTCGTAAGGAAGCAGGTATTTCAATTTTTCATCATCGCTTAAAAAGCCCTGCAAACGACTGCATAATAGTTTTTCTTTAATTCCATTTTTATTACTTGGTAAACGATGGTTTGTCTCGAAGAATGTATTTATTTCTTCAAAAGATTGAACCATTCGATCTTCGGATGTTTGTTTTTTTTCGGCAGCCTTAATATCATCAAATAATGGATCTTTTAATATGTTGTTTAGTTCTTTTTCAATGTCCATAATAACTATTTTTTGTTATCCAATCGTTTTTGTATTTCACGGCGTAAAACAACCATTGCCTGAGCTAATCGTTTATTAAAAGGGTCGGGGTCTGATATTTCGGGCAATGCTCCGTTGTGTTCTTTCTGATATTTTGGAATATAAATTTTAAACAGAGTAATCGCTTCTTCGAGCGACATTTCAATTTTGCTTTCTTCTACCACATTTTGAATGGTTTTAAGAACGGCAGGTGTGACTGATTTGGATAGAATTTCGTAACCGCGTTGGAACGGATTAATGGTATCAATTAAATTAATGTTTAGTTTGTCTATATTGACAAATTTTTTACCAATAACCATAAAAGTATTGCCTGCATTTTCTTCAATTCTTGCCCCTTTCGTAACAGAATCGAGGACTAAGTGTTGACGAATTTCTTCAACCTGTTCATCTGAAAGGTCGGGATATTTTTTTTGTATTATTTTGGGGATAAGTACTTGATTAATCACTTCGGGAGCAATACCGCCACTCATCGAATTGACAATCATATCGTCTTGTAAAATAGTTGCTTTGAGGTCTTGTAAATCGCCTGTAACGATTTCGCGTGTGCGTTCGCTCGAAAGAGGTTTGAGTCCTTCGACAAAAATGTGAGAATTATTATCATCAGGAAAATTTTCGTCTTTTTGTGTTTTAAATTTCCAAGAAGGAGCCATTACTTGTTCCATAAGCAAAGAAACAGTAATTGCTTTGAGCATATCATTTACAGCTACTTCCACATTTTCTTGCGTAGCATCGGGACTTGCAATAAGGTTAGTAAACTGAGCGTGTTGTTTACCTTCGCAATCGCGTGTGCAACGCCCAATGATTTGTACCACTTCGGTAAGGCTGCCACGTACACCAACTGTTAAACAATATTCGCACCATTGCCAATCAAAACCTTCTTTTGCTGTGCCGAGTGCAATGATGATATCGACTGCATCTTTGCCGGACATACGCTGCAGAAAAGCCTGTAATTGTGATCGTTCACAAGCGTTATTTTCTACAAGGTTGGCAATTTTAAGAAGTTTCCCTTTATCAGTTTTAACGGTAATGATTCTGGTTTCGTAATTTGTTTCAATAGTTTCACCTAATATGTTTATAATTTGTTGTACTTCTTCGTATTTATCGCCTGTGGATGCTCGGGAATTGACATACGGAATATGTATAATTGTTTTTTTATTGAGATCTAATATTTCTTTGATTGCCGATAAATATGACCCTTTGTAGAAATCATAGCCAATACCCAAACTTTTTAAGTATTTGTACCCGTTTAATTGTTCGTAATAATTATAAGTAACAGGGAAGAAACGATTTTCATCATCGGGACGAAGTACCGGAACACCATCGCCACGGAAATATGAACCCGTCATTGCAATAATGTGAGCATTTGTTTGTGTAATTAGTCGATGAATTAAATTGCCTAAACCGTTGTTGGCATCTGCAGAAACGTGATGAAATTCATCGATACCCAGCAGACAATCATTAAAATATTCATCGCTTAATTCTTTGGCAGCAAAACGTAGTGTGGCGTGTGTACAGACTAAAATTTTAGCATTTTTGTCGTTTATAAATTCAATAAAGCGTTTAACCTTGCCTTGTTCGTTTTCAGCATCGCACAGGTTGTAGTATTTTTTCACACGCCAATCGGCAAAAAAACCGTATTTCGTCAAGTCGGTATTAGCAAAGGACCGACCAATGGTTTTTTCGGGAACAGCAATAATGGCTTTTTTTATGCCCTGATAGCTAAGTTTATCTAATGCCAAAAACATCATAGCACGGCTTTTGCCGGAAGCAGGCGGAGCTTTGAGCAAAACGTATTGTTTGTTTTTGGCTTTGTAAGCTTTTTCCTGCATTTCGCGCATACCATAGTTGTCGATATTGGTGGCTTTGCCTGTTTGGGCGTAGTTTATGTTTATTAAATTATCCATTATTTTTTGTCTAAATATTTTTTATGTAAATACTTTTAGACAAACTTAAAAACCTCATAATCAATGATATTGTAAATATAATTAAGAAGTCTGTCTAAAAGTCTGTCTAAAAGTCTGTCTAATTGTTGTTGTTTTTAACCCAAATGGGATAACGTTGAGTTCCTGTATTTATAATTGTTTTATCTTTTTTAGACATTGCATATATAATATTCCTTACTTTATTCCCTTTTTGTTTGTTATCTAATATAGAAGGAAGAATATCAATAATTAGATTATTAATATCTTGTTTGTTTGCTTTACCATATTTCCCAATAAATTCAAGAATCAATTGTTTATAATAAGAATCAATAAAACCTCTTTGTTTTATATACTTTGCTTTTTCGTTTGTAACGTTTGCTACATGTGAAGAAATATAGAAATTGGGTTTGCGACCTTCAATTAACGATTTGGTTTTTAGTGTCTTTATTTCATTGATTTTTAACACTTTCTTTTTTTGAATTTTGTCTAATAACATTATTTCGTATAGATTTAAATCCGGCATTAATGCCAATTTCTCAGCATATTTAATATCAATCACTTTTCCGGTTATTTTTACGGTTACTTTGTTGCTCTCAAAATTATAATCGGGTAAAGGGAAGAATTTATTTTTTTGAATCACAAACATTCTTTTTATGCCACTGCCAATGGTATCAATTAAATTCAGATTAACCATTGCAGCTGCTAAAAATGGGTTGCGGTATTTATTTTCGGGAGCATCTGCGGTAATAACCAATTCGATAGATTTAGGAATAAATGCACCCATATTGCTGAAGGTCAGAAAACCGTCTTCACGTTCTACTACATTGATTTTACCGGCTAAGGTATAGTCCTGATGAGCAATACAGTTATTTAAAGCTTCTCTAATAATATAAGGGTCAAACTGGTCAACTTCGTCCGGAAATAAAGTACCTAATTTTAAGTATCTGTATTTTAAATTTCTTATTTTGGCATAAACACTTTCTACAGTAAGCAACAAAGGACAGGAAAAATGTTCGTAATCTTTTTCTATATTATCGCGATCGCGTAAAATCCAAGAAATTTTAGATGATGCAGGATTAAGATATACATCGGATTCGGGTTTTCCTAATAGCAGAATAGCTGTTCGGGTAATTTTGTCGTTAATAGTTAGTTTGGCTTTATTGAGAAACTTTTTATCATCCCAGGTTGGAATTTCTTTCTTAAGTTTTGAATTTTTTTCGGCGAACTGTTCGCGGGCTTTTTGAATGGCTTTCCCCGATAAATCGTTTATTGTGGCATTTGAAATTATTTGTGCACTCCAATCAATAGCTATTTGTTGTGCTCTTATACGTTCAATTTTATTGATATTTAATCCGGTAAGGCTTTCTCCATCTCGGGCATAGAATATGTTTTTCCAAGCTACAGGCATACCTTTTGGAGCAGCAGGAATTTGCAACATTAAAACTTTGCCCTGAGGTGTTTCTATAGAATATATATGAATAAAACTAAGCGTTGGCGAGGTATTTGAGGCTATTTCTTTTTTGAAATGGTTAAGTAGTTTCTCTGAAATATTTGTACCAACAATGGTTTTGTTATCACTAACGCCAAACAATATCCAGGCTTCCGATTTTCCGGCAAGATTGGCTTCGTTACTTAAAGCTGAAAAATACCTACCCAATTTATCGGTGTCAAATTGGTTTTCTGCTTTTTTAAATTCCAAAATTTCAGTTTCGGTAGGACTTTGCAGTAGATTATGTAGTAATTTTTCCATAGCTATTTCTTTTTTGTCATTTTTACGTAGAGTGCAAATAAATGTTCTAAGCGTTCTTCGTCTGAATGGAATGGTGTAGAACGGTAACAGCTTTCTACCACACGGTCGAGGTCGGTGTGTGTATCGCGTAGGTCGGCAGGCATATGTTTAGGATTGTACATTTGTGCCAGAGTTTGTTCGGTGTGCTGCTCGCGTGCCTTTAATACCGCTTCGGCTGCATTCTCTATTTCGGTGCATTTGGCTTCGGTAATTTTAGGAAATGGAAAAGTGTTGTAACACAATGTTGCCGAATAACGATAACGAGTTTCTAATTTGCCACCTACGGTTTTTACCCATACCATATGCATTTTAGAAGTAAGAATACCGAAAAGCCATAATTGAGCATCATAAATGGCAAAGGCAGAATTTGAAATAACGGTGTTTTTGTCTAAAAATCCCATAGGAATATAAGTTCTGCTTTCGGATGAAACCGCAGGTATAATTATGGAGTCGGAATTAAGGTGTCTTACTTCTCCAAAACGATAGGGGAATTGTGCCAATTTATGTGTTGCTTCACGTTTGCTTTTGGAACGAACTATAGAACAAGCGTCAATTCGTTTTTTTATTTCTGGTATTGAATTTACTAATTCTTTTTTATCCTCCGTTATCCATAAACAATATCTTTCTTCACCACGAATAAATTCTTTTGAACCACAAAATGCTTTTATAATATTTGTATATTGAGGATTCTTTTCAATTAGTTCTTCTTTTTCGCTTTTATTTAAAATCAGATTTCCATTATCATTAGGCATACTTCCAAAATTCATTTCCTGAAAACCTGAAAGGTTCTTACTCTTTTTTTTAATAATTACATTTAATGAATCAAGAAGATAAGCATTAATATTTTTAACCGGTTTTCTGGCATTTTGTGAAAGCAAATATTTAGGAGCTTTTGAAACAGGGCGTAATCCAATAATTGTTACTGTTACACCGGCATTATCTTTGGCATTATTTCCCCATTTAAAAGGAGAATAAGCAAAAAATATTTCAACGTTTTGCTTAAAAATAGAAGGCCACAACAAATTTACTTGTTCTCCTTGACAGATTGAATTAGTTGTTAAAAATGCAAATTTATCATTTCTGTTTTCAATAAATTTTGAAGCCAAATAAAACCAAACACCAATATAATCGAGATTATTATATGCGATTTTATTTTTTAAAGCAAATTTCATATCTGCTTTTTGTCTTTCATCTTGAAGACGTGCACCCAAATACTCCGGGTTACCCATAATATAAACTTCATCTTCAGGCGAATGAAGGCAAACGTTATTCCAATCTATTCGGCAAGCATTGCCACAAACAATATTCCCGGTTTTGTGGAGTGGTAATGCTTCTACGTGCTTGTTAAAACGATTCTCAAATTGTTTGTTCATTTGATGCTCAGCCAACCATAATGAAAGTGTGGTGGTTTCGTATGCAAATTCTTCGAGTTCGATTCCGTAAAATTGCGATAGTGAAATATTGGAAAAAGGAATTTCTTTCATTCCGTAATTGAGTTTTTCTATTTGCTCCCAAATAAGTATTTCTAGTTTACGTAACTCTTTATAAGTAATAATCAGAAAATTTCCACTACCACAGGCAGGGTCAAGGAATTTAATATTGCCCATTCGTAACAAAAGCTTGCGGAGGCGTTTTTCATTGTTTTTATTTTTGACAAATTCGGTATTTAGTTCGTCGAGAAACAAAGGTTTAATAAGTTTCATAATATTGGGAACCGAAGTGTAGTGCGAACCAAGTTCGGCACGCATTTTGGGTGAAATCACCGCCTGAATCATACTTCCGAAAATATCGGGATTGATTTCTTTCCAATTTAATTCGCCACATTCTAGCAATAATTTACGGGCTTTACAACTGAGCTTTGGAATGTCGAAATGCTTGTTGAACAATCCTCCGTTGACATAAGGAAATTGGCTGATATATTTGGGTTTTGTTGCACGGATGGTTTGATTGTCTGTGCTCATTATATCGAAAGCTTCGTTAATGAGTGTATTAAGGTCGCTGCCATCTTTTAGTGAGAAGTCGTTGAGCGTTTTTGTGAAAATATTATCGGTAAAAATATCGGTATCTTCGGCAAAGAAACAAAACAGCAAACGAGACATAAATACATTTATTGCGTGAATAGTGTCAGTATCTGTATAGTCTATTTTGTTGTAGGCACGAATTTCGTCGAAGATGCGAGCCATTTTGTAGGCAGCCTTTACATCTGCATCGCGTTCTTCGGGAGCTATGTAGCGTTCAACGCCTGCTAATGGCATAAAAAACTGGTAGTCGTAGGGCAATCGGTCTATAGTATTTTCGTAGCTTTCTTTCTTTTGGGGGTCGTAACCAAGAATATTCGTACCATCGGATACTACTATTAAGCGAGCATTTTTTTTTACTTTATCGTTTTGTTTGAGTTGTTCCAAGTTATCGAGCAAGGTTTCGGTAGTACAAAATCTATAAGCTAAGAGTTTTTTAGCCAAAAAGGTATTTTCTTCTTTTAGTATATTGTCTTTGCCGTCCTTGATACGGTTGATGCGAGTACCGGACATCCCGTTAAAAATATGAAGTAAAGCATAGCCCAATTCTTCGGGAATTTCCATTTTTGCAAGTTCCGGCAATTGACTTTCAATGGTTTGGTATGATATTTTTGTTGGCATATATTTATTGTTGAATAATGTTTTTGGCTATATCTAATACTTTAATTACTAATGTTTTTTGTTTTTTATTATCTCGATTATTTGGTTAAATGGTCAAAGAATATATCGTTCGTTTTTATTGGTATTAAAAACTACTGAAATAGTATCGATTTGTTTGCATTTTGCACGTCGGTCACTTTTCCCTGTTTTGAATAGGTTGTGGTATCTATACTTAAAATAGTCGTCAATTGCCGTTGTTGTATTTGAATATCTTTTTTATCTTTTTTATTCGTTTTATTAATATCATAAAATTTTCTTATTGGTGCCTTGACAGTGAAAAACAAATTTACATAAATATCTGAATATAATTATATCTATACGGTGTGAGTTTTAAACGATTAAATAATTAAAAGTCTCGTTTTGCGGGGATTTCAATTGATCGCTAATTTGTAATGACCGTATGCTTAGAAAATGAGATTATCTGTATCGCAATAGCTTTTGCCATATTTGTGTTTTCTATTTTGAAAAGTTTTTTACGTAGCGTTAATTTCTGATAACCATTAGATGTGTTTTTTAACAACACTTTACTATTACAAGTGCAGATTGGGAATCGGGGTTGTTACAAACCTTTTTAATTATAGTACATTATAATAAGTGTTGAAAACGTCATTGCAATGGGCGATAGGTGGTTAATTTTAAATGACTAACAGAAGCTACGATATCAATTTCAAAACAATCAGTATACTGTTGTTTTATTTTAGCAAAAAAGGGGATAATCTTTTTTTGTTGATATTGTGTGAAGTGCAATCTATTTGATTGTTTTAAAATCACTTAGTGATTTTAGTGATGTGAAATTAGTAACAAGAGATAGTTTTACTGGTTGTTTTTCCGCAATAAAATCTGTATCTCTTTTAGCTACTCAAATCGCAGATAAATTTTATATTCTTAAAAATCTATACGAAAGAATTTTAAAAATTATAAAGCAAGAATGTAAAAGAATAATAAAAAGCCGTTATAAAAATTAATTTATAACGGCTTTTGTATTTTAATTTGTCAAGTATTTATTTTACTTCTTCGAAGATGTATTTATATGAAAATTAAATAAATATGCGTGTTGCAAATATATGTTGCTAAAAATGATTAAATACATTTGCCGGGCGGAATTCTTATCTTGTACCATAGTGACTATGTACAGCTTTAGTACGCTACTGCTCATCTTAATTCAACCTTTAGGATTCTTCCAATACCTTCAAATAAAACGATTGACTAGCCAAAACTTTTCCGTCATGGATAATTTCAAAAATCCACTCCCCAAACTGAATCTCCCAGTCAAACTCTAAAGTATAGAAATCAAATCCCAGCTCATCACTCCATTCATTTTTAGTTTCTACGATTTCAGTAAACGCTTCATTGTTTGTAGGATTGATTATCTTAGGATGCTTGATTCTACATTCAAATTCTACAAGGTTAGCTATTTCCGTATCTGTTTCAAATCGGTAACTAATCCCAAAATTCAAACCTACTTTCGGATAAATCACATTTGTTCTTTCCATGAACTCCATATCATCAGAATGCAAAAAATAGCCTGTCGAACTACCTGGAACAATATCTTTAGTCGTATTTCCAATCGCTTTGCAAATACCATAATCAACAATCTCTATATTCATAATTTACTTTGTTAATGTTTGAAACCTTCACGAAGAGAGAAAGATATTTACACATACAATCTATCCCAATATCTTTGTAAATAAAATTTGTAAAATAGGGTAGATGAAATGTAATTTAAAGAACTCAAAGCTACTTCTTTTAAATAAAGTTAGAAATATTACTTAGCCTATTTGCAAAATTTAATGATTGAATATTCTGCGCTGCTACATGCCTCTCGCTAGCACGAGATTGTATTTCGTATTCTGCGTATGCAGAAAAATGATATTTTCTATTCGGTTTGCGACAAAAAGTTTGCCAGAGGCTTCTATTTCTAAGTAGTTTAAATTAAGGAGTCAAATCTTCATTATAGGATTGATTGTTTTTTTGTATTCGAATAGGAGTCTGGATTTTTTATGCTTTACTATAAAGCAGCGCTTGAAATTTCAAAACTTAAATAAAAAGAAAACCCCAGTAAAACAATGTTTTACTGGGGTTTAGTTATTTTGACTATCGTTTAAGATAGATAGTGTCTTATTTTACTTCTTCGAAGTCAACGTCTTTTACATCTCCGTCTTTGTCGTTGGATTTGCTATCGTTGTTGTTAGCTCCTGCATTAGCATCGGCTCCTCCCTGAGGTCCTCCTGTGGGATTTCCTTGTTGTCCGTTTGATTGTGCATTTGCATTGTACATTTCCTGTGAAGCTGCCTGAAAAACTTTATTGAGCTCTTCAGTTGCTGCATCAATACCAGATATATCCTGATTTTTATGAGCTTCTTTAAGTTTTGCCAATGCACCTTCTATAGGTCCTTTTTTGTCAGCAGGAAGTTTATCTCCGAATTCTTTTAATTGTTTTTCGGTTTGAAAAATCAAACTGTCAGCTTGATTCATTTTATCGATCTTTTCTTTTGCTGCTTTATCAGAATCTGCATTTGCTGCGGCTTCGTCTTTCATCTTTTTTATTTCTGCATCGCTTAAGCCTGAAGAAGCTTCAATACGTATAGATTGTGATTTGCCGGTAGCTTTATCTTTTGCACTTACATGCAGGATACCATTTGCATCAATATCAAAAGAAACTTCGATTTGTGGTACGCCTCTTGGTGCCGGTGGCAGACCGTCAAGATGGAATGTGCCAATTGTTTTATTTCCTGATGCCATCGTTCTTTCACCCTGAAGGACGTGAATCTCAACAGAAGGCTGATTGTCGGCAGCAGTAGTAAATGATTCTGTTTTCTTTGTAGGAATAGTTGTATTGGACTCAATAAGCTTTGTCATTACACCACCTAATGTTTCAATACCTAATGAAAGAGGAGTAACATCAAGTAAAAGAACATCTTTTACGTCTCCTGTAAGAACACCACCCTGAATTGCAGCACCAACAGCAACTACTTCGTCAGGATTTACACCTTTTGAAGGATCTTTTCCGAAGAATTCCTTAACCTTTTTTTGAACAGCAGGAATACGACTTGAACCTCCAACCAGAATAATTTCATCAATATCTCCTATGCTTAGATTTGCATTTTGCAGAGCTCTGCGGCAAGGTTCAACCGTTGCGTTGATTAAATCATCTTCCAGTTGTTCAAATTTTGCTCTTGTCAGCGTTTTTACCAAATGTTTTGGGATTCCGTCAACAGGCATAATATATGGAAGGTTGATTTCCGTAGACTGTGTATTTGATAATTCAATTTTTGCTTTTTCAGCAGCTTCTTTTAAACGTTGAAGTGCCATTGCATCCTGATGCAAATCGACTCCGTTATCTTTTTTGAATTCGTCTGCCAGCCAGTCAATAATTACATGGTCGAAGTCATCACCACCAAGATGTGTATTTCCATCAGTTGATTTAACCTCAAAAACACCGTCACCTAATTCAAGTATAGATATATCGAATGTACCACCACCTAAATCGAAGACGGCGATTTTCATGTCACTTTTTTTCTTGTCAAGTCCGTAGGCAAGGGATGCAGCTGTAGGTTCATTAATAATACGACGAACTTTTAATCCTGCGATTTCTCCTGCTTCTTTTGTTGCCTGACGCTGGGAATCATTAAAATATGCCGGTACGGTAATAACTGCTTCAGTTACTTCCTGTCCCAGATAATCTTCTGCTGTTTTTTTCATTTTCTGAAGAACCATGGCAGAAATTTCCTGAGGAGAATATTTGCGGTCGTCTATTAATACA
>Ga0172377_10003789_pt1 | contig 15563 bp, 13 predicted proteins | sample Pumphouse3metaG_FD_119749 | JGI IMG/M metagenome (GOLD analysis project Ga0172377, IMG submission 119749) | Leachate microbial communities from a municipal landfill in Southern Ontario, Canada - Pumphouse #3 metaG | ecosystem: Engineered > Solid waste > Landfill > Unclassified | place: Canada...
AGAAACTACTTTTTTAATTGATTGATTAATATAAAACAAATACATGTTACTGGAATTATTTGGGTCTTCATCAATGTTGCAAAGTTCTTTTCCAAGCGTACCTGCAGAAGTACCACTATAGTTATAATAGGCTTTTGGTTTAATCAAAGCGGTTAGAGCTTGCCTTAAAGTGCCGTTAACGCCACCGGTCATATCATCTGTAATCGAGCTATAGTAATTAGATGGGTCCGGATATGATGTTCCAGTGCTAGTGGATGATGTATCTGATGTTGTTGAGGTATCAGATGTAGTTGATGTATCCGTATCAGAAGAAGAAGAATTATTATTACAACTAACTAATGATAGAAGAACGAAGGGGAGTAATAACACTAATCTATTTTTCATAAAAAATCTCCTAGACTTTAATACTGATATTCTATAAGGAAATACTAAAAGAGTCTAGAAGATGAAAGAGCGTTTTTTTCTTTAGAAAAACAAACAAGAAATTTATTTAGAAATAGAATTTATAAATTCAGTCTCGACTGCGACATCAAGCCTCGGGAATAATGGCTCACCTTTTGAAACTAGCGAACCTGCAAATGGACAAAATTCTTTGTTGATTTCATAGGCTTGTAATTCACGTTTAATCCCAAACTGAGCAAATACTTTTTCACTTGTTTCAACCAGCACAGGTGAAAGAAGTTTATTACACACAATAATTGTGTTAACCAGAATAGCCATAGCGTTGCCAAGTTGTTCAATCTTGCCTTCTTTAGCAAGGACCCATGGCTGAGTCTCTTCAATATATTTATTAGCAGCGTTGAGAAGATTTGTAACTGATGCTAAACCTTCACTAACCTTTAAATCGTCCATAAGAATTTCGTATTCAGTGAGTGTTTTTTCCGTCAAATCCCTTATATTTTTATCAGTTTCAGACAATTCAGACAACGCCGGGACATTGCCTGCAAAGTATTTATTAATCATTGCAGTTGTGCGGTTAATCAAATTTCCAAAATTATTTGCTAGGTCTACATTAGTGCGCTCAGCGAATAATTCCGGGGAAAATCTGCCATCGCTTCCGAAAGCAAATTCACGAGCTAAAAACCATCTAACTGGATCAATACCGTAACGTTCAATTAAAGGAAGAGGTGAAACTACATTGCCTCTAGATTTAGACATTTTTTCACCATTTAAGTCTAGAAGACCATGAACAAAAACTCGATCAGGCATTCTTAAGCCTAAGCCAGTTAAAAACATTGGCCAATAAATGACATGGAAACGAGAAATATCTGCCCCAACAACATGCACAATTTCACAATCTGGATCTTCCCAGAACTTTTTGAATAATTCCGGATGATTTGAGTCATATCCCAAAGCGGTAATATAATTACTTAAAGCATCCATCCAAACATAGATAACATGCTTTGGATTTTCACGAATTTGAACGCCCCAATCAAAGGTTGTTCTTGAAACACATAAATCATTGAGACCTGGTTTGATGAATGTATTCATCATTTCATTCTTTCTGTTGATAGGAAGAATAAATTTTGGATTTTCATCCATGTATTTTAACAACTGTGGAAGATATTTTTGAGTTTTGAAAAAGTAAGCTTCCTCGCTATCTTTATGAACAGGTCTATGGCAATCTGGGCAAAGATGGTCTGGACCAACTTGTGTATCTGTCCAAAATGACTCACAAGGAGTGCAATACCAACCTTCGTATTTACTTAAATAAATATCGCCATTGTTATAAAGCTTAGTAAAAATGTCTTTTACGACGTTAATGTGTCTATCTTGAGTGGTGCGAATGAAATCATCATTGCTGATTCTCATCGCTTTCCAAAGACTTTGGAATTTGGCAGCGATATCATCAACATATTGTTGTGGCGTAACACCTTTTTCCAAGGCTTTCTTTTGTATTTTTTCACCGTGTTCATCGGTGCCGGTGAGGAAATATGTCTCAACTCCTCTTAGTCTTTTGTATCTAGCTAAAATATCACACATGACCGTGCAATAAGCATGCCCAATATGCGCCTCCGCACTTGGGTAGTAGATTGGGGTAGTGATATAGAACTTGTTTTTCATATGAGGGACTCCTTGTTCTAATTTGAATTAGTAAACTGTTTACATTCCACAAATAGATTTTGTGGCTGAGTTTGTATTGCCCCAGATTTTGCAAGCATATTCTGGGTGATCAATAAACGGATTTCTATTGCCTTGTAATGCAGCATTTGATTCAATTACATTGTTTCGATTTTGTTCAACGCGAAGAGCGGTATCAGCTGTTTCACTTGTTGATGGAAGATATTGTAAATTCCATTTAAGCAAATCTGACAATTTACCCATCATATAATCTGGGTTTGCGTTTGAAGTGCTATGTGATGTTTGATCAATCAAAGAAAGATTCTTATTTGCAATGCAGCAATAAAAGATGATTCTAGACGAAACGCCACGATAATAAGCATCGCCGTGTGCCCCTGGATCGTAGGCGCCACTGGCAGCATAAAAGTCGTTGCCTCTGCCTGAGTTAGCGCTGACACTAGCAGGTCTAACCATGTGAATATCATTATCCACAGTGCCACCACCATGTGATTTTGGCCACACGTGTTCGCGATTCCAGGTTTTTTGGTTATCCCATTCAGCATTCACTAGAACGTTGTCGTAAAAACCAACCATTTTATTGGCTGGAGTGACTCCAGGAATTCTTTCAGTTAAGGTAAATGTGGTTTTAAACCCAGCATAGCCAACTGTTCTTTTTCTTTTTGTGTTGTTTAAAGCATTTAGCTCATCTCTTAAGATAGTTCCTGTTGCAGAAGCAGAGATGGTTGAATAATATTCACCAGAATATTCAGATGAAGAACTATCTGAACTATCAGTAACCGAAGTATCTGAGGAAGTATCAGTTGATGAACTGGAAGACTGTTCATTGCAGCCTGTTAGTAAAAGAACAAGACCTGTAAATATAATTAGTGATTTGAATCGTTTGTGCATAATAAAATCTCCTCAATTGATAATTTAGTTTAATACATTAAAAATGTATAAACAACCCTACATTCCACAAATGGCTTTAGTTTCAGAATTTGTGTTGCCCCAAATTTTACAAGCGTAATCCGGATGATCAACGAACGGATTGCGATTTCCATGCCAATCATTGTGAATTATGTTGTTTCGGTTGTTATCAAATTCATCTGGTGCAAATTCCAAATTCCATTTTAATAATGTGACTAGGTTTCCTATTTTGCCAACACCGTTATCTTTACTAGTTATGGTATCTGTGGTAACAGTAATTTTGTAATTAGATTCTTTATAGTAGCGTGTTGCAACATAGAAGATTGAGCGAGCAACTTTGCCGCGATAGATATCTCTTGGCATAAAAGCGTTTGGTGAAGAGGTTTTGCGAACATAATTATATGAATCAGGATCTCCTGGAGTAGCATAATCTAAATTGCCATTCCCACCTTGCCCGTATGAACCACTTGAACCTTGTTCGTAAGCTCTCCATTCGTTTTTTTGTTCAATTTCATCGAAAGGATAACTGGAACGAACGTTATTTAATTGTCCATCACAAGGATAGATATTGTGAGCGTCAGAACCAGGTGTGCCGGTACCGGTGCCGGATGTATATCCATACCAGCTTTGGGGCCAAACGTGTTCTTTGTTCATATTGCTGGCATAACCGTTATATTCAGTGCCAGTATAAAAACCAATCATCTTGCCATTAACCATGTCTGCGCCTTTATCAACATATAAAGTTGGCAATTCATTATATGTTTTTTTAATAAAACCGGCCGAAATCAAACCGCCTAAATCCCTTCTAAAAGCATCACCATTTTTTGATGTGTCTAAGGAGTCATAATAATGGCCATCATAAACAGGATCAAAAGGATTGCTCGAAGAGCTTGATGATGAAGTGTCAGAGTTTGATGAACTGCTCGAAGAAACATCAGAACTAGAAGAACTGCTACTGTTTGATGAACTCTCAGAACTAGAGGTGGTCGCTGATGAATCACTAGAGGAAATACTCGATGGTAATTCGCCACAACCAGTGAGAAGAAATAGCATCGAACCAAAAGCAACAACTGTTTTTAATGATCTTTTCATTTTTAAGTCTCCTTTGAAATAAAAAATCCAGTCATTCTCACGGCTGGGTTTTTCTATAAATTAATTTATTTTTTTAAGCCGTATTTCTTATTGAAACGGTCGACACGTCCATCAGTGGAAATAAATCTTTGTTTTCCGGTGTAGAATGGATGGCAATTTGAACATGTATCAACGTGAATTGATTTGCTGGTTGAATGTGTTTCAAATGTTGCTCCACAGGAGACACAGGTGACTGTGACTTTGTGGGTCTCTGGATGAATACCTTTTTTCATAATTAACTCCTTCCGCCTTAGGCCGTTAGGTCCTAAAGAAAGTTACGATTGAGAGTTTACCATTTTGCTGAGTGTAAAACAAGTTAAGAATTAAAAGAACTGAAAATTGTAATTACAATTAATACGCTCACATATATAATACTTGCAACATGGCAAAAGAGATTTCGAATAAAAAAATAGTCATCGTCGGTGCCGGAATTGCAGGCTTAAGTGCTGGGATTTATGGTCAGAAAAATGGTTTTAAGACCGAGATTTATGAAAAGAATCCAGTTAATGGCGGACTTTGTACTTCTTGGGTTAGAAAAGACCAGCTTATCGATGGTTGCATCCATTGGATGACCGGAACCAAAGAAGGCACAGATATTAATAAAATGTGGCATGACGTTAATGCGTTTGATAAAGAAGATGTCATCCACTCAGATAATTTTGGTTCAATTGAATATGGTGATAAAGTCTTTACTTATTGGTGTGATCTAAATCGGCTTGAACGTGATTTGTTAGCTATTTCTCCCCAAGATAAAAGACTTATCAAAAAACTCATTTCTTACATAACAAAATTTTATCGTATGCCGCTTCCGATGGATAAACCAATGTCGACAATGAATATTTTTGATTTTATCAAAATTGGTTGGAAAATGATTCCTTATCTTCCATCTTTTTTATATGCGAAAAGGCTATCGCAAGTCCAATTTGCCAATAAATTTAAATCGAAAGAACTTCGTTATATTCTATCTCGAGTCGTTCCTGGTGATGGCAATTTATACACCGCTCTTTACGCTTATGGAACAGCAGTATTTGGCAATGGTGGTGTTCTTAAAGGAGGCAGCTCATACCTCGTTGAAAGAATGGAAAAAGAATACAGAGATTTGGGAGGCATCATCCACAATAATAAAGAAGTGTCAGAGTTCATTATAAAACATAAAACAATTATTGGAATGAAGCTGAAAAATGGTGATGTTGTTGCTTCTGATTACTATGTAACTTCATGTGATGCTTTTGAAGCAACCCGTAAATTATTAAAACGAAAACATAGGGACAATAGTCTAATAAAAAGGTTCATATCAAAAGAGAAATATCCTACTCCTAGCTGTATATATATTTCCTATAAAGTCGATGCTCAAGCATTAAAAGAATTGAATATTACAAATACATATGAATTTCCTTGTGAACCATTTAATGTTGGCAATAGAAAAGAAGATTCAGTTAAAATCAGAAACTATTTATACGATCAAACATTTATAAAAGATGGCCATGTTTTGTTAAATGTTTTGATTCATCAAAATGACAACGATTTTTATTATTGGGAGAACATTAGAAAAGACTACCCAACATATAAAAAAGTTAAAGATAATGTTGCAGAGCAAGTAAAAACAAGAATTGAAACACGTTTTCCATCATTAAAAGGTAAAATAGAATCGATCGATGTCGCTACTCCAATGACATATAATCGTTATGTTAATGCTCATCGTGGTGCATATATGCCTTGGGCATTCACCGCGAAAGGTAATCAGCTGTTGCACAATTCTTCAGTTTCCGGTTTAAAAAATTTGCTATTTTCAGGTCAATGGACAATAATGCCTGGTGGGCTTCCAATCGCTCTTATGAGCGGGAAATTCGCCATTCAATTAATACTTAAAAAAGAGCATAGAAAAATTGCTCTTAATAAATAATAAAGGAAGAAGAAAATGTTAAGTAAATCACAAGCAATTGAAGTATTGAACGCTGGATTATCAACTGGTGCCGATTATGCTGAAATCTTTATCGAAGATAAAGTAAGTTACAACTATTCTATTGAAAATGGAAAAGTTGACTCAGCCACCATTGGCCAATCCTATGGCGCAGGTGTTAGGCTTCTTTGCAAAAATCAAAGTATCTATGGATACACAAACGATGTCTCTAAAAAGGGGTTACTAAATTTAGCTAAAACTTTGTCAGCATCTTTTAAAGGAAAACAAGAATTGGTAATTGATTCCTTAAAGATTAAAAATGTTAAAAATAGTCATCCTCATCTAAGGCCACAAGCAGAGGTTCCTAGTGAAGAAAAAATCGCCTATTTGAAAAAGGGCGATAAGGTAATGAGAGAAGCTAGTCCAAAAATTGTTAGAACAAAAGCTGGCCTTTCGCATTACAAAAACAACATTACATTAATTAATTCTAAAGGCTTTATTTACAAGGATAGCAAAGAAAGAGGCCGTGTATATTTAATGTGCATTGCCGCTGAAGGAAACAAAATGGAAACTGGTTTTGCTGGTCCAGGCGCAAGCGCCGGTTTTGAATATTTCCAAAATCAAATCGATATCGAGAAACTAGCAAAAGAAACCGCTACGTCAGCTTTGCTGATGTTAACTGCAAAAGAATGCCCAAGTGGCAAAATGCCAGTAGTAATCGGCAACGGCTTCGGTGGTGTTATTTTCCATGAAGCATGCGGCCACGCGCTAGAAGCATCAGCAGTTAGCAAGAATCTTTCTGTTTTTGCCGGTAAACTCGGACAGCAGATTGCTTCACCACTTGTGAATGCTTTTGATGACGGAACAATTGTGAATGGTTGGGGATCAAACAACATCGATGATGAAGGAAATCCAACACATCGCACAATGCTTATTAAAAACGGGATTTTAAAATCTTACCTTGTTGATGATTTCAACGGTAGAAGAATGAATACACCTGGCAACGGCGCTTGTCGTCGTGAATCATATAAATATGAACCTACCTCAAGAATGTCTAACACATATATTGATAATGGTAGTTCAACTCCTGAAGAAATTATTAAAGCCACTAAGTTGGGCTTATATGCAAAATCACTCAACGGTGGTTCAGTAAACCCAGCAACCGGAGAATTTAACTTTGGTTGTAGCGAAGCTTATATCATTCGTGATGGGAAAATTTGTGAACCAGTTCGTGGCGCAAGCCTAATTGGTTCTGGAGCCGAGGTCCTGATGCATATTGACATGGTTGGCAACGACCTTGCAAGAGCTCAAGGCATGTGTGGTGCTGCTTCAGGTAGCATTCCAACTGATGTCGGACAACCAACTATTCGTGTAGACGAAATACTTGTTGGTGGTAACGGAGGAATATTGAAATGAAAATTAACGAAAAAAAATTCTTTGAATTAGCCACAGAATACAAATTCGAAGCCGCTGATTTATCCGTCAGTCACGAATACTCATTAAACCTTTCTTTGTTTCAAAGTGAGGTAGATAGCTTCTCTGAGAGTGATACTTATCGCGCCATCGCTAGAGGTATATATAATGGCAAATTTGGTACTGCGGTTACTGAAAAATTTGATAAGGAAGCGCCTGAATTCCTAGTCAAAGAAATTAAAGAAACAGCAACTCTAATTGAAAACGAAGATCCTAGTATCATCTTTAAAGGTAGCGCTAAATACCATAAGAAAAATGTCTTTAACAAAGAAGTCATTTCTAACAATATTCCTGCAAAAATTGAATTACTTAAACAAATTGAAGCCAAACTTCGTGCTTTTGACTCAAGAATTAATGAAGTTGCCTCGATTGGCTACGAAGAGAGTATGTCTGAATCAACTATGTCTAATTCCTATGGGCTTAAGTTAAAAGACAAGACCGCAGCGTTTTCAATCTACGCTGAAATAACCGCTAAACAAGGTGATGAAATCAAAACAGGTTTTAAAGTCTTTGCTTCGATGGATCCAAAAGAGTTCAACATGGAAAAGTTTGTAAAAGAAGTAGCTGAAGATGCTTTATCTAAACTTGGTTCAATTCAATGCAAAAGCAAGAAATATCCAACAGCTATTGCTGGAAGACCATTTGCACAACTTTTAGCAGCCTATTTAACAAACTTGGACGCTGAAGAAGTCCAGAAGAATTCATCAATGTTTGTAGGAAAACTACATCAACCGATCGCTAGTAAGAAACTCACTCTCATTGAAGATCCACTTGAGAAGAATATCTTCTTTTCATACCACGATGATGAAGGTGTTGCTACAAGCAAGAAAACAATTATCAATAAAGGTGTCCTTGAAACTTATTTGTATACATTAAAAACAGCCAAGATTGATAATGTTGAGCCAACCGGAAATGGTGTTCTTGGTGCAAAGATCCAAGCAACCTTGGGCTACTCTATTGTTAAACCAAGCAAAAAATCGTTGGGACGAATGATTAGCAAGATTCATGAAGGCGTCTACATTACAAACCTTGAAGGACTACATGCTGGCATGAATGCGAAGAGTGGAAATTTCTCTCTTCAAGCTCAAGGATTCATGATAAAAGACGGCAAACTCGCCGAACCATTATCACTAATTACTGTTGCTGGTAATTTATACGAAATGTTCATGAATTTAAAAGAAGTTGCAAACGATTCTGAACTACAACTTAACGGGTTCAATTCACCAAGTGTATTAATTAAGCGATTATCAATATCTGGTAAATAGTTAAAAAAAGCAACCAATAAAAACCAGGCATGGGTTTATATCCGTGCCTGGTTTTTATAACCACATTTAATTTCAAATAACCTTTAGATCATGGGCTCAGTAATTTTGTCCACCTTTTATTTCATAGATTTAATGGTATTTTCAGTCATTACAACCTTTTTTGGATAATTATTTACTTTTTTATATACAATATTCCGACTGTTCCTGGACCACAATGTGAGGTAATAACGCAGCCTGCTCTTGTAATACGGATAAGACTCTTATCAACAAGCTTAGATACTTCATCAAATAAGTATTTAATGTCTTCCTCAGGTATTCCAGAATGTGTAATCATAATGTTATCCATATCAACGTTTGGAAGATCGCTTTTTAGTTCTTCAATCATTGCATTATATGCTGCTTTCATTGGTCCACGGACTTTCTTTTCAACAACAATTTTCCCATCCACCAATTTTAGAACTGGGTGAATATGGAATAAGTGTCCAAAAAGCGCAACCGTGCCAGAACAACGTCCGCCTTTATGCATATAATCAAGTTTATCAAGAACAAACTTTGCTGAAACCTTATCAACAATGCTGTTCAAATAATCCGCAATGTCCTTTGCAGATTTTCCTTCATCTCTAAGTTTAACTGCTTTTAAAACTAATAGACCGGTTCCTGTGGATAGATTTGCAGAATCAACAGCGAACACTCTTCCACTAGGAAGGTCCATAGAAGCAATGTGAACATTTTGGAAGGTTGTCGACATTTTAGATCCAATGCCTAAGAAAACAATATCCATTCCTTTGTTAATATATTCTTCAAATAATGATTTAAGGGTCTCGGGCGAAATGGCCGCTGTGCTTGGTAAAACACCACTCTTTTTTACTCGAGCGTAAATCTCATCAGGATTAATATCAATTCCATCTTTAAATGATTCTTCACCGAAATTCACTGAAAGTGGCTCAACTCGAAGATTGAGATTTTTATACATTTCAGGAGTTAAATCGACGGTTGAATCAACGATAATTTGCACTTTGTTCATATATATACCTCGCTATAAATTATATAATATCTTAAAGAATTTTCATTTTTATTATTTTTTATCTGATAGATAAATGATAGAATCGAGTTATCGAGGTGTTAATATGTCCGAAAATGTAGAAACGAAAGTAGTTGAAGAGGAAACTGAGAAAAAAGAAGAAGCTCCGAAAACAAAAAAACAATTAAGAGCGGAAAAAAGAGCGGCAAAGCGAGGCGCTATTGCTAGAGGTGAATACAAAGGTATTTGGTCCGAATTCAAAGCTTTTATCTCTAAGGGTTCAGTTCTCAACTTGGCTGTTGGTGTTGTAATTGGTGGTGCCTTTGGCACAATCGTCACATCGGTCGTCAATATTTTATTAAGTATTTGCACTTATGCTGTTCCAGGTGGACTTAAAGGTTTAATTACTGTCCTTCCTGCGGCAACTGACGCTCAAAAAGGCATTGAAGGAATTGGACAAACATTTGACGCAGCTAGCATGAATGAAATGGCTGATATATATTCAAGCGTATTTCCAAAAGATGCCAATCCTTTGCAAGGTTTAAAGAGTCTATATACACTTCATGGTTCAACTTATGTATACAATCAATCAGCAATCATTGATTGGGGTTCAGCTATTAATGCTGTCATTAGCTTTTTAATTATCGCATTAGTCTTATTCACTATTGTCAAAATCACAGTAGCCCTTCAGAAGAAGAAGGCTGAGCTTGATGCTAAATTGTTAGAAGAACATTATAAAAAATATCCAGAAGATAGACCTGCTCCAGTTGAAGAGGTTGTACCAGAACCAACCGAAACTGAACTATTGGTTGAAATTCGTGATCTATTAAAGAAGAAATCAAAATAGTTTTTATGACAGTTATTGAAAAAGTAGATTATTTAATCAAACGACTTAATATTAACGAACGCCAGTTCGCTAAGAAATTTCGAATTCGAAAAGGTGTTATTAACAAATGGAGAACAGGCGAGGCTTTGCCTAGACCTGAAAATTTGAAATATCTTTGCGAACAATTTAATCTCTCGATGGCTGATTTTATGGATGACGGATCGACATTAGACACTCAAGGTGGATATGCTGATGAACATATTATTCTTGGCAAAATCAAGAAGAACGAACCTGAAAGTGCCAGCGAAGATTTCCCTCATGAAGATAACTTCAGATACGAAGAAAAGGATTAGTAATTTATTTGTATATTGAAAGAAGACCTTAAATGGTCTTCTTTTCTATCAATTAAGTATTTGCAATATCCCAATCAGGATGGGCTTTTTTGACCAAATCAATGGATTCCTTATACAAAACTTCTTCAATTTTTGCACGGCTTGCAAGAGCGCGTTTCATCGCTTTTGGTTTCTTAGTGTTGGCGAATTGAACTTCTCCTAGAGAGTCATCTAGTATACCTGCAATTAATACATAGGCTCGAATTGATTCCATAGAAATATCGTTTGAAATAAAACGACGAACTTTATCATCTATTTCTGCATCATAATATTTCTTTGCTTCTTCAAGAGGCAGGGTGATTATTTTTATGTATAACTTCTGAGCTAACAAACGGTAATAAGTGGTGTGAGAAATTTTTTCCGGATTTTCACACATCTTATCTATCAATTTCGTAGCACCTTCGAAATCCTTTTGGGCTAGATTTTCATAAACAGTAATTTGGTTAATTGAGGTAGTAAAATCGGTGACCTCTTCAAAGACTCGCACATCTTTAACTTCGAGTCCGTCTCTTTGTAGGTTTTCTATTCTCATTAGTTCGTTGTATGCTTCGACATTAATTGGCTTTGAAATTAAAGTTAAACGATAGCCATCAGTCATTGAATCAAGTTTCGCCGGAACAAAATTGTATAACGCCATCATAGATGAGATGGCAATAATGATGATCGATGCAGTAGCTAACCAGATTAGTGGGTTTCCGTTATCATTAGCTTCAATTCTTGAACCAATTGAATAAATAATAATGCAAACAATTAGCTCAACAAGATACATGATAAGAGGAAGCCAAACATACATCTTCGGATTAGGCTTATCCTTTTTTGGAGCCAATATTGTCTCACCTGTCAGTCCATCAAAATCTTTAAATCCAAATTTCTTATCGCCCTTGCTTTTATACCAACAAAAGCCGAATACATTGAAAGAAACAATGGAATAACCACCGATAAGACCACCTAAAACGTGGCCAACCTCTAGGCCAACGGCGTTAATAACCACTCCGACTACAATAGTCAATATTGCGAATAGATATGGGCTAAACACTTTGAATGATTTGGGATATGTAGAAAACATATTTTTCACTAAAGTGAAACCAACAATCAAAGCAATACCTAGCATTAAGATATAAACAATTAAACTAACAATATCTTCTTTTTTCATAATGCAATCCCCTTTTAGATAGCGTCATTAAGCAGACTAATTAGGTCTTCTTTGCTTAATGGATAGATTGAGCCGGTGCCAATCAAACGTGTGCCTCCGTTAGTCATCTTATCCACAATAGCAGGGATGTCAGTTTTTTGAATGCCAAGTTCGGTTAATGTTGTTGGCATTCCAATCGATTTAAAATATGTTTTTAATGATTGTATTCCAATTTTAGCACTTTCATCTTTGTTAACAAAGTGCAGATTAAAAACTGTTTCCGTGAATATAACAAACTTATCGATATCAACCTTATATGTGTAATTCATCCAGGCTGGAATTAAAACTGAAAGCCCTGCCCCATGAGCAACATCGATTTTAAATGCGCTAATAGCGTGCTCAATCGCGTGGATTGGCATTATCGACTTCTTGCCAACACTTGCAATTCCGTTATGCGAAAATGAGCCATTTAGCATCATCGCTGCTCTTGCATCATAATTATTAGGTTCGTTGATGCATATGGAGCCACATTCAATTGTGTTTTTAATGATTGCTAAAGCAACTCTATCAGAAAATTCAAAATTACCACTTTTAGAAAAATATCTTTCTAGAGAATGGGAGATGATGTCGACTATGCCACAACCAGTTTGAAATTTCCCCACCGAATATGTTAATTCTGGATTGAGAATTGTGAAAACAGGTCTAACAAGATTGTTATTAAAACCCTGTTTTACTCCAAGTTCGTCATTAGAAATAACGCAGGAGGATGATAGTTCGCTTCCACTTGCCGAAAGAGTCAAAATAACTCCAATAGGTAAGGCAATGGCTGGCTGAACTTTATATAGATTGAAATCATAAGGATCTCCAGCATATTGATAACTGACCGCGATTGCTTTTGCGACATCGATAACTGATCCGCCACCAACCGCTAAAATAAAATCAATTTGTTTTTCCTTAACAATTTGAACACCGGCTCTGACTGATATAACAGATGGGTTTGGTCTTACACCAGACAATTCGAAGTACTCAATATTGTCGGACTCCATATTACTTATGATTTTGTCATAAAGCCCACTTTTAATAATGGACCCAGAACCATAAACCAAAAGAACTCTTTTAGCAGAATATGATTTTAAAATAGTGCTAATTTCATCTTCTCGGTTTTTTCCAAAGAAAATCTTGGTGGGTGAACAGAAATCGAAGTTAATCATTTAGTTCCTTTCATTCCTTTAGAGTAGGAGTTGATAAAATAATCCCATATTAACGAAAATCTTTTTTGCAAATGAACTTGCCTTTCTTTTCGCTTGTTCAAAATCCAAAATACAGTCTCTTTGGAGAATAAAGACGAGATATATCGAACTACATAAGTAACATTTGTTTGACCAACTAGTTCTTCTTTTTTGGATAATTTTAGGTATTGGGTTGTTCTTTGGTAAAAGAAAGAATAAAAAAATTGTTCGACTTTATCACTTGCAAAAGAATTTGCCACCGCAGTTAAGAAAGTCACGTTAGAATTCACATAAGCAAGAAAAGGCTTGACGATACTTTCAAACTCAAATGGCTTAATGCCATATCCAATTCTTTCTTTTAAAAACATTGACTCGATAACATCTGAAATATCGCGATAATGATAATAGAAAGTCTGACGATTGGATTTTACAGCATCACAAAGCATAACCACGTTGATTTCATCAAGTGGTTTGCTCTTCATGAGCAGTTTCAAGCCTTCGCGATACTTGGTTTCAATCCTCATAACTTCATTAATTCTTTAGCTATACTAGCCCCTAATTTAGCGTTATTTAAAACTAATTTTATGTTCGATTCCAACGAATCGCCGCCAGTTAATTCAACAATTGTTTTTAAAAGGAACGGGGTGACATCTTTTCCTTTCACATGTTGTTCATCAGCCATCTTCAACGCTTTTTCAATTGCGTTATTAATTACTTTTGGTTCCATTGCATGTTCAACTGGAATTGGATTAGCAACTAAAACGCCACCATGTAATTCATTAACTCGCTTGGCGTGAATAATTTGTGCAACCTCAAGTGGTGAATTGACAACATTTTCCATTTTGATACCAGAATTTCTAGTATAGAAATCGGCAAACTCATCAGTGCCATAGCTTAAAACTGGCACCCCTTTTGTTTCCAGAATTTCGAGTGTTAAATTTAAATCAAGAATCGCTTTAACTCCGGCTGATACAACAGTAACATCAGTTTTTCCGAGTTCTTCAAGGTCGGCAGAAATATCAAATGTTTCTTGAGCTCCTCTATGAGCACCGCCAACTCCACCGGTAACGAATATCTCAATACCGGCTTGACTAGCAAGAATCATGGTGGCTGCTACAGTGGTAGCTCCCCATAATTTTTGAGCATATACAATTGGCAAGTCTCTACGAGAAACTTTGCGAATTCCTTTTCTTTTTCCAAATTCTTCAATTTCTTCAGGCGACATACCGATGATTGCCTCACCATCGATAATACCAATAGTGGCTGGTATTGCTCCATTATCACGAATTGTTTTTTCAACAAGCAGAGCTGTTTGGACATTTTTCGGATATGGCATTCCATGCGAAATGATTGTTGACTCGAGGGCAACAATGGGCTGATGTGCTTTTAATGCACCTTGAACTTCTTTTGAAATTTTCATAATGATTCCACCTTTTTGTTATGTTTATTTTGTAAATAGACAGCGAGACGATTAACAAAGACGTAAGTAACAACCGCTAGAACGATTATAGCAATCAATAACCACCAATTATTTGTGTTTATTTCAGAATAGTTTATTTTAAAGAAACTGACGCCACTACCCGATGAATAAAGGAAGAAATAATCAATAGTAAAGAAACCAACAATTAGAACTCCAATCACTGAAGCAAGAACAATTCGATAGATATCGAAAGGTTTAGAAATAAATATTAAAGTAGCAAAACTAACAACAGTTAACGTAATCATCGCCATGGAAACTGCTCCTTCATGAGATAGGAAATTTGGGAAAATGGCACTGATAGTTAGAAATGACATAGTAAAAAATGCTTGAACAATACCTCCAGGAAGCGATCGCACTAACACATTGCTAACGAAACTATTTTTAATGCGTTCGTTGTTGGGTTGAAGCGAGAGAAAGAATGAGGCAAAACCTATGGCCAGTAGTTCCCAAATATACATATTATTTTGAACAAAAGGATATGTCTCTTTGCTTGATATCCAACTTGCTACAAGGAAAATAATTGTAATAATCATTGCAAAAATCGTTTTAATTAAGAAAATTGAACAAGTGCGTTGTAAATTATTAATTACGCGTCTGCCTTCAGCAACAACATTTGGCAGAGCTGAGAAGTTCGAATCCATCGATACAAGGTGTGAAACTGCTTTAGCAGCGTCGCTTCCTTGAGCCATTGCAATTGAGCAATCGGCAATTTTTAAAGCTAAAATA
>Ga0172377_10003790_pt1 | contig 15563 bp, 15 predicted proteins | sample Pumphouse3metaG_FD_119749 | JGI IMG/M metagenome (GOLD analysis project Ga0172377, IMG submission 119749) | Leachate microbial communities from a municipal landfill in Southern Ontario, Canada - Pumphouse #3 metaG | ecosystem: Engineered > Solid waste > Landfill > Unclassified | place: Canada...
CGCGGAGAAGGTCGCTTTGATCAAATGCAACTGGCTGTCCGGCGCATAGGTCGGGGTGGAGAGCGCGAACCCAGCCCCGAACGAGCGGTACAGATCCATGAAACTGAAGCTGATCGTCCCGTCGGTGGTAGCCAAGGCGAACTGGTTGCTGACGATTCCGATGGTCAGCCAGTCATTGTCGTAATACAGACCGAAGCCTGCCGTCAGGCTGGTGGCACCGTACACCTGCTCATACCGTTCGAAGAACGCCTGGACGATATAGTCTGAGATCCGTTGTCCGTTGTTGATCGTCGCCGGTGACAGCTGCATCGATGTGGTGGTCTTGAATGACAGGCCGACCGAGAAACGGGAGAACGAATATCCCCAATCCAACTGGAGCCGGGTATACGCCGTCGCCTTGTACTGGTCTCCGTCACTGACCGTCTGCCGCTCATCCATCACATTGTGCATTTCCATGGTGAAGGCGAGGTTGTTGCCGCGGAACGACGCCAAGACGCTGGACGACGGTGTGTTGATCACCGTCCGCCCCGCTTCATAGCTGTCGTTGAATCGGCTCATCAGGGAAAAAGTACCGGCTCCTCCCGTTAATGTTGCGGGATTGGCGAACATGCCGCCATAGCCACCGCCCAGGGCGATGCCGCTGACCCCCATTCCCTGCAACTGGTCGTCCGTTCCATCGTACGCCGTGGCGTACAACAAGACGGGGAGAAGCAGGATGGAGAGCAGCAGGCGGCGTTTCACGAAAGGTGCCTCAACGCTTTTGAAAGTTGGTCAGGACAACTGGTGGGACGTCTGCCGCAGGTCGTTCCGTCCAGCAGGGTGGCCACTTCGTCCACCTTCCGGCCTTTGACCAGCCGTTCAATGCCGGCATGGTTGCCTTCGCAACCACCGTCAAAATGGACGTCGGCGATGGTGTCTCCGTCGACCGTTATGGTAATTTTCCTGGCACACACGCCATGGGGGGTATACGTTATGGTCTTCATGCCGCAAAGCATAGCAAAAAACGGCGGCAAATGGTAGCATAGCAGGCGTGAAACATCTTGTGGAACTGGTACAAGCGGCAGGACTTGCCACCTCTGGAATGGAAGATCGCTCCATCACCCAGCTGGACTATGATTCCCGCAGTTGCGTTGCGGGTTCGTTGTTCTTCGCCTTCCCCGGCCTGCACAGCCAGGGGGCTGACCACGCCCAGGACGCCATGGCGCACGGCGCGGTGGCCGTCGTCGCCGATCATCCGCTTGCCTGCATCCCGACGGTGGTATCCGGTGAGGTGCACAAAACGTACGCCTTGATGTGCGCTGCCTTTTTTGACCATCCAGAGAAACACCTCTCCTTGATCGGCGTGACCGGAACGGATGGAAAAAGCACCACCTGTGACGATGTGAAACAACTGTTGGAAGCCAAGGGAATCCGCTGTGGCATTCTGGGAACGGTATACATGGATGACGGCAGTGGCAAGAAGGACAGCCCGTACCGCCAAAGCACCCCGGAGGCATGGTATCTGTACCAGTTCCTGTCCCGATGTGTCCAAAACGGATGTTCGGTGGTGGCGTTGGAATGCACCAGCCATGCGCTCAGTGACCAGACGGCCAGGCTTCAGGGCATCCGGTACGCCATGGCCATCGTGACCAACGTTACCAGCGAACATTTGGAATTTCACAAGACCATCGCTTCCTACGTGGACGCAAAATGCAATCTGGTCCGCCGTCTGGTCCCCGGCGGGACGTTCGTCAGCACAACGGACAACGGACACCTTTCGGAATTCCTCGCCGTCCTCCCCTGTGGGTGCGACGCGGTGATCCTCCACCGGGATGTGGACATCAAGATCGACGGAGGTGATGGGGCAATTTACCAAGGCACGCGGTATCCTATCGCGTCGACGGGACTGCCGGTGCTTTGCTCAAACGCGCTCCTTGCCGCCGTTGCGTGCGGAAGGTACACCCATACCCCGATCGAACAGATTCTTCCTCTTCTGTCCCGGCTTACCCCGGTGGAAGGCAGAATGGAGGTGATCCCCAACCGGCTGGGCCTGAGGATCATCATCGATTTCGCCCACACGGCTGACGCGTACCACCAGGTGATGGGGTTCCTTTCCCAAAGCAAGGGGGAAGGACGGATGCTGGCATTGTTCGGAGCGGCGGGAGAACGGGACACCTCCAAGCGGGCGCCGATGGGTCGTGAGGCCAGCACGTACTGCGACGCGCTGTTCCTCACCGATGAGGATCCACGGATGGAGGCGAGCGCCGCCATCGACGAGGATATCGAGCGGGGCATGGTGCGTCCCATCCCGGTCTATCGCATCGACGACCGCAGGGAGGCGATCCGGGCCATGTTCTCCTACGCAGAGCGAGGGGACACCCTGCTGTTCCTTGGCAAAGGGCATGAGCACTCCCTGGAGAAGAAAGGGGTCAAATACCCATGGAACGAAAAGGAAACCGTCCTGGCCATGCTGAAGGAAGCGGAGGAAACATGAACGTCGCGTTATTGTATGGCGGTCCATCGGCTGAACACACCGTTTCCATCCACAGCGCCATGAACGTGGAGCGGATCCTGGACAAGCTGGGACACGCCATCATCCCTATCGCCATTGACCTGAACGGACATTGGCTGCTGCAGGACCGTCCGGTACGGGAGGCGTTCGCCACGGACCGAGAGGTCTCAGTCCACCCCGGCGAAGGGGTGTTTGTCGGAGACCAAAGGCTGGAGATCGACGTTGCCTTCCCGGTGACCCACGGACACGGAGGTGAGGACGGGCAACTGCAGGGGCTCTGCGCCCTGTGCGGCATTCCGTTGGCATCCACCGACACGCTCTCCTCGGCGGTGATGATGTACAAGGCGGTTGCCCAGGATCTGTTCCGCCAGGCGGGAATCCCCACCATCCCGACGTACATCATCCAGGAAGAAACGGTGGCCGAATGCATCAGCGAGGATGACTGGCCCACCCTTCTGGACAAAGTCCGCACGGTCTGCGGGCCTTCGCTTCTGGTCAAGCCGGAGGACGGGGGCTCGTCCATCGGCGTCACCCCGCTTTCCCAGCCGGATCCTGCATCGTTCGCCGATGCCGTGCTGCTTGCCCGCCGCTATGGGGAACGGATTCTCGCCCAGCAGTTGATCACCCCGATGGAAGAGGTGGAATGCGCCCTGCTGGAAGATCCTTCCTGGGGGCTTGTCGCCTCTCCTCCAGGGCTGGTCGTCGACCCGGGCAAAGACCAGGCGAAGTTCCTCACCTACCAAATCAAATACGCCAAAGCCGGCGGAGACCACCTGATCTGCCCCGCCCCGATGCCGGTTGAGGATTTGAACACCATCATGCGGTACGCCAAGACGGCGTTCGTCGCCGCCAAGTGCCACCTGTACGCACGGGCGGACTTCTTCTACCACGAAGGAACGATCTGGATCAATGAAGTGAACACGCTTCCCGGATTGACGGAGACCAGCCACTACCCGGTGTTGATCGCCCAGAACGGCTATACGATGGAGGACGTGGTCTCCATCCTTCTTGAAGACGCGCTGGATCGATACCGGAAGACGCTGGAGAAATGGTACGTACCGCCCACATGAGTCCGCTGTTCTTCCACGTTGACATGGATGCGTTCTTCGCCAATGTCGAGATCCGGGACAACCCGGAACTGAACGGGGCCTGCGTGCTGATCGGGCGCAAAGGAAAGCGGTGCGTCGTCGCCACGGCAAGCTATGAGGCAAGAAAATTCGGATGCCACTCGGCAATGCCGATGCAGGAAGCGCTGCGCAGGTGTCCCCAGGCAATTGTCATCCCGCCACGGTTCGACCGGTACAGCGAAGTGAGCAGACAAATCATGGGCATCTTCTCCCAGTATTCCGACCAGGTGACCCAGATTTCCATTGACGAAGCGTTTCTGGACATGCATGGCATGGAGCGGTTGTACCCCAGCGCCAAGGATGCCGCCATGAAACTCAAGCGGCAGGTCAAGGAGGAGACGGGACTTACCATCAGCGTCGGGATCGCCTCCAGCAGATACATCGCCAAGATGGCAAGCGACTACGACAAACCGGATGGACTGTGCCGGGTAGCTCCGGGAAATGAACTGAAGTTCGTCGATGCCGTCGGGCTGAAGAAGCTCTGGGGCGTGGGGAGCGTCACCCAAGCCCAGCTTGCACGCCATCACATCCTCACCACTTCCGATCTCCGTTGTTACACGGAAGAAAGCCTGAAGACATTGTTCGGCCGTTCGATGGGCTCGTTCCTGTACCTCGCCTGCCGTGGCATCGACCCGGGCATCTACCAAGGAGAGGCGAAAAGCCACAGCATCAGCACAGAGACGACGTTCATCGAGGATGTGACCACTTCCGATGTCCTGGAGCAGACGCTCCTTTCCATGAGCCACGAGGTGATGTTCCGCTGCCTCTCCGAGCATCAGATGGCGCGGACGGTCAGTCTGAAACTCCGCTGGCCCGATTTCTCCCTGCATGAAAGCCAAATGACCCCCACGGAAAACATCCTGAACGCCGAGCAGGTCTACGGCTACGCCCGGGAACTCCTCTCATCCCACTGGAAGGAAGGGACGCCGATCCGGTTGATCGGCCTCTGCCTGGGCAACCTGTACCAGGGGGAGAAGCCACTGCAACCGGAGCTGTTCTCCGACGGACAGGAAAAGAAGCGGAAACTGGAACTGACCATCCTGAAAATGCAGGAGAAAGGCCAGAAGGTGATCAAAGCCGCCACGTTGAAGGATGATCAAACGTGAGCGGTCGAGAGGAAAAAGGCAGTCACCACGATGGCCAGGACGATCCGGTACCAGCCAAAGACGGAAAAATCATGTGACCGCACGTAGGAGACCAGAAAGCGGAGGGCGAAGAGCGAGACGACGAACGCAGTCACCGTCCCGACGGCGACGATCCCCCACTCCTGCCCGCTCAAGCCAAAGCCCAGTTTGGTGAGTTTCAGAAGGGATGCCCCGAACATCGGAGGGATGGCCATGAAGAAGCTGAACTGGCTGGCCACGGGACGATCCATGCCAAGGACCATGCCTCCAAGGATGGTGGAGCCGCTGCGGCTGGTTCCCGGTACGATTGCCAGCGCCTGGAAACAACCGGTGAGGAACGCTGTTTTCCAGTTGATCTGTCCGATCGCCCCAATCCGGGCTTCCCTCTTCTGGTTGTACCGTTCCCAGACAATGTACAGCACGCCGTAGACGAAAAGCGCCACGACGATCACCTGCCAGCCGTGGAGATATTGGTCCACCGCTTCGTCAGCCAGGTATCCGATGACGGCCACCGGGATGGACGCCACGGCCACCTTGCCCCAGAGCAGCCAGGTTGCCTGTTTCTCCTGGCGGTTTTTCTTCGGGGAGAACGGATTGAGCGTATGCCAGTACAGGACGATCACGGCGAGGATCGAGCCCAGTTGGACGACGACGAGGAACAGGTTCCTGCAGGCGTCGGAGACCTTCATCGGAAGCAACGCGTCAACCAACAGCATATGTCCGGTGGAGCTCACCGGAAGCCATTCCGTGATCCCTTGGATCACCCCAAGGAGCAACGCTTTGAAGAATTCCATGCGGTGATCATACCACAGCGGAACACGTATACAAAGAGGGGCGAAACGACTACACTCTCCGTAAGGAGAAATCATGGGTCTGAACATCGTGCTGTTCCAACCGGAGATACCGCAGAATACGGGGAACATCGCCCGCACCTGCGCCGCCGTCGGAGCAACACTGCATCTGGTCGACCCCCTGGGTTTCTCCCTGTCCGACCGGTATCTGAAACGGGCCGGACTGGACTACTGGCCGCTGGTCGGGATCCGCGAATGGGAAAATGACGAAGCTTTCTTTGAAGAACACCAGGGAGACAACCTGTTTTTCTTCACCAAGAAGGCACATCTGTGCTACGCTTCCCTCACGTACCCTGAGGATGTGTATCTGATCTTCGGACGGGAGAGCGTCGGACTGGAGGATTCCCTCCTCCGCACCTGGAAGGATCGTTGCGTGCGTATCCCGATGCGCCGTGAAGCACGGTGCCTGAACCTGTCCAACAGCGTCGCCATCGTCACCTACGAATATATGCGCCAGCGGAATTTTCAAGGTCTTGCCGTCCAGGACGACACCTTTGATTGGGAGGAGCAGCAATGAACATCGGCATCATCGGATGCGGGAATATGGGTGGGGCCATCGCCACGGCGTTGGTCAAGGGAGGATTCTCCGTCATGGCGACGGACCATTCCCAAGAAAAAGTCACGAAAACCGGAGCTCAATTCGGGTCGGAAGGCCAAGTGCTTGCTGGCTCGGATCTGATCATTCTTGCCGTCAAACCGCAAACCATGCCGACGCTCCTTCCCACATTGGAAGGTGCCAGCAAGAAGTGGATCAGCGTGGTGACCGGCTACAGCCTTGAGGTGCTCTCCCAGAAACTGGGAACCACCGAGGTGGTGCGGTACATGCCCAACATCGCCGCCAAGGCGGGAGCCAGCGTGACGGCAGTCTGTCCGCATCCCCAGTGCTCGGAGCGTCTCCGCCAGGAGGCGATGGACATCGCCGGCACGTTCGGTTCGGCGTTTCTGCTCTCTGAAGACAAGATGCCGGCGTTCATCGGACTGTCCGGCAGCGGCATCGCCTATGTGTTCCAGTTCCTCCACGCCATGGCGCTGGGTGGGACGAAGGAAGGGATTCCGTACCAGCGGTCGCTGGAGATCGCCCGGGACACGCTGCTTTCCGCGGCGGCGTTGCAGAAGGAAAGCGGGGCCAACCCGGTTGACCTGTTGACCGGCGTCTGCTCGGCGGGAGGAACGACCATCGAAGGGGTCGCGGCGCTGGCCGAACATCACTTTGACCACGCGGTGATCGAAGCAGTCGTCCAGGCGGCTGAAAAATCGAAACGTTTGTAAGGTGGGAGGAAAGATATGATTGACTTGAAGGAGCTGAAGAGCAGGCATGACGAGATCGCCGCCAACATCAAGGCGAGAAACATGCAGGTTGACTTGGATGCCATCATCGCGCTGGCGGACAAGAGGTCCGCCGTGATGAAGGAAGCGGATGACATGCGCCAGAAACGGAACGAGAACGCCCAGAAGATGAAGGGCAAACTCTCCTCTGAGGAGCGCGCTTCCCTGATCGAGGAAGGAAAGGCCATCAAGGAACGGATCGCCGTCCTGGAGAAGGAAGCGGCCCAGCTGGATGCTGATTTCCAGATTCAGGCACGGACCATCCCCAACTACGCCAACCCCAAAGCCCCGATCGGCAAGGAAGACAAGGACAGCACGGCGATCAAATACGTCGGAGAGCCGCCCAAATTCACCTTCAAGCCGCTGGACCATGTGCAGATCGGCGAAAAGCTTGATCTGATCGACTTCGACACCGCCACGGCGGTGGCTGGTCCGAAGTTCTACTATCTGAAGAACCAGGCGGTGGTGCTGCAGATGGCCTTGGAGCGATATGCCATGGACATCGTGCTGAAGCATGGCTTCACCCCGTTCATCACCCCGGATGTCGCCAAGGAAGAGATTCTTGCCGGCATCGGATTCAATCCGCGGGGAGCGGAGAGCAACATCTACACGGTGGAAGGCACCGGCATGGCGTTGGTCGGCACGGCGGAGATTACGCTGGGCGGCTATTACGCCGGCAAGATTCTTGAGAAGAAGGATCTTCCCATCAAGATGACCGGGCTTTCCCACTGCTTCCGAAGGGAAGCCGGTGGCGCAGGGCAGTATTCCAAAGGTCTGTACCGTGTCCATCAGTTCTCCAAGCTGGAGATGTTCATCTACTGTCTGCCGGAAGAATCGGACAAGTGGCATGACTACCTGCTGTCGGTGGAGGAAGAGATCTACCAGGGACTGGGGCTGGCCTACCGGGTGGTGGACACCTGCACCGGGGATCTGGGAGCGCCTGCCTATCGGAAGTTCGACATCGAGGCGTGGATGCCCGGTCGCGGGGATGCCGGCGAGTACGGGGAAGTGACCTCCACCTCCAACTGCACCGACTATCAGGCACGCAGTCTGTCCATTCGCTATCGTGACGATGATGGGAAGCTGAAGTTCGTCCACATGCTCAACGGCACGGCAGTGGCCCTCTCCCGCACCATGGTGGCGGTTCTGGAGAACTACCAGCAGGAGGATGGCTCCATCACCATCCCGAAGAACCTGGTCCCCTACGTCGGATTCGACAAGATTCCGGCGAAGGGCTGAGGGGGACGGAGGGATGCACGTCAGCGCGCTGGTCACCGATTACTATGAACTTTGCATGATGCAAGGGTATTTCGCCACCGGGCACAATCCTGACGTGGTGTTTGACATGTTCTATCGGAACAACCCGTTCAACGGAGGATACGCCGTCTTCACCGGACTGAACGAGTTGGTCGACAAGCTGGAGGATTTTTCCTTCAGCCAGGAGGACATCGGGTACCTGAGGAGTCTGGGGACGTTTACCGAACCATTCCTCTCTTATCTGTCCGACTGGCGGTTCACCGGTGATTTGTACGCCTTTCCCGAGGGATCGGTGGTCTTCCCCGGAGAACCGCTGGTGCGGGTCCACACCTCGTTGATCGAAGCGCAGTTGATCGAAGGCATTCTTCTTAACACGTTGAATTTCCAGACGTTGATCGCCACCAAGGCCGCACGGATGACGGAAGCAAGCGGCCGGGGGACGATCATGGAGTTCGGCCTCAGGCGGGCCCAGGGCGAAGACGGCGCGCTCTCCGCAAGCCGAGCGGCGTTCATCGGTGGCTGCAAGGTCACCAGCAACGTCCTTGCCGGGAAGCAGTACGACATCCCGGTCGCAGGGACGATGGCCCACAGCTGGATCATGAGTTTCGACAACGAACTGGACGCGTTCCGCTCGTTCGCCCAGCTGTATCCGGACAACGCAGTCCTGTTGATCGACACGTACGACACACTGCACTCCGGCATTGACAACGCCATCATCGTGGGGTTGGAGCAGAAAGCCAAGGGAAAGAAGATCGGCGTGCGGATCGACAGCGGAGACCTCTCCTACCTTCCCCGGGTGATCCGAGGGCGTCTGGACGACGCGGGACTTTCTGACGCGACGATCTGCGTCTCCAACGACCTGACGGAAGAGATCATCCAGACGCTGGTCACCGACCACGTGCCCATTGACACCTGGGGCATCGGAACCCACCTGGTCACCGGTGGAACGCAGAGTTCGCTGAACGGCGTATACAAACTGGCGGCGAAGAAGGAAAACGGCATCTACGTTCCGACGATGAAGATCTCCAATACGTTCGAGAAGACGACCAATCCGGGCATCAAGCAGGTGTATCGGTTCGCCGACGCTTCCGGAGGTTCCTTGGCCGATCTGATCACCCTCTCTGACGAGAAGGTGACCACCGGACGCTCCTATACGTTTTACCATCCGTTCGCTGAAGGAGACTTTTTCGTCATGAAGCCGGAGGGATATGCATCCTGCACCCCGATGCTCCATCGTTGCATGCAGGGGGGCAAACGGTGCGGGGAAAAACCGACGCTCCGGGAGCTTCAAAGCGAAGTGCAGAAAAATCTCGACCGGTTCCATCCGTCGTATCTCAGGCAGATCAACCCGCACATCTACAAAGTGAGTCTTTCCTCCCGACTGAAGAAACTGAAAATGCAACTGACGCTCCAGCAACGGAAATTGGGGATGGACGGACAAGAGGACTGAAGCGGAATGCACACATCCAAGGAAGTGTTCGAGGACCTGCCGGTCTGGCGGGCATTGCTTTCCCTATCCATCCCCACCATCATCAGCCAGCTGGTCACGTTGGTCTACAATCTTGCCGACACGTTCTTCATCGGACGGACGGGAAACCCGTACATGGTGGCTGGTTCCTCGCTGGTTCTGCCGGTGTACATGCTCTGCGTCGCCGTCTCCAACCTGGTGGGAACCGGTGGCGGCACCTTGATCTCCCGGCTTCTGGGAAGCGGCAGGGAGGATGAGGCGAAAAAGGTGGCCGCATACGGCGTGTACCTCGCCTTGGCGCTCGGCGCCTGCTACAGTCTGCTCTGCTTCCTGTTCCTCCATCCGTTGCTTACCGCGCTTGGGGCCAGCGACCACACCCGCTCCTATGCGGCTTCCTATGCGCTGTACATCATCATTCTGGGAGGGGTGCCCAACATCCTCTCGTTGACGCTGGCAAATTTTCTCCGCAGCGTCGGATGTGCCAAAGAGTCGGGATTCGGCGTCAGTATGGGAGGCGTGCTGAACATCGGGTTGGATCCGCTGTTCATGTTCGTTCTGCTTCCCGAAGGCATGGAGGTTACCGGAGCGGGAATGGCGACGCTCTTGTCCAATCTGGTCGTCCTCGCCTACTTCATCGTGGTGATCATCCGCTTTTCCGGACGTACCGTCCTTGGGTTCAGCCCCCGATTGGGCATGCCGCTCTCCACCTCACGCAAGGCGATCATCTCCGTCGGTGTTCCCGCCGCGTTGACGACGTTCCTGTACAACCTGGTCAATATTTTGATCAACCGGCTCTCCTCCCAGTACGGCGACATCGCCGTGGCTGCCATCGGCATTGTACTGAAGGCGGAACGGCTTCCGTTGAACGCCGGCCTGGGGCTCTGCCAGGGTATGATGCCCCTTGCCGCCTACGCGTTTGCCAAAGGTGATTTCGGACGGATGAGGCGTGCGCTCCGGGACACCCGGATCGCGGGATTGGCGTTCGCCGCGCTGTCCATCATCCTGTATGAGACCTTTGCGGGCCCGGTGATGCGCTTCTTTATTGATGACGCCCAGACCATTGCGCTCGGCACCCATTTCCTCCGTGCCCGCTGCATCGCGACCCCGTTCATGTTCCTCTGTTTCAGCTACGTGATGTTCTTCCAGGCCATCGGCATGGGTAACATGTCCCTTTCCCTGGCCATTCTCCGGCAAGTGGTGTGCAACATCCCCATTTTGCTGGTGCTTGACCACTTCTTCCAGATGAATGGCATTATCTGGACACAGTTCACCGCGGACGCCCTGACGGCGTTCCTCTCCTTCCTGGTGTTCCAATCATTGGTGAAAAAAGGGAAGATTCAGACAGCCAGCTGAAAGGCGATGCGGTCCGTTCCATCATCCAGCGTAATGATCCCACAAGGTGTGAAGCCAGCCTTCACCAAGAGACGGCGCATTGTCACGTTGTCCCGATGGGTGTCGGCGCGCAGGTTTGAGATTTGGGACAGGCAGAATTGGACACAGGATGCAAACACCCCGCTGACCGTCCCGTCACTCGCAAGCCGATGGATCGTCCCGTACGGAGCGTCATTCAACCATGCGCCTTCCCGAATCTCCCGGTAGGAAGGATCCAACCCGATGGAAAAAACGAAGGAAGCATGCACCACGCCATCATCCCCCAAACCGACATACAACCGGCCCAAGGAAATATCTTCCGTCAAAAGCTCCAGCGAGGGATACGTCGTTCCCCACTGGGTGGGATTGCCATGGCTTGCCATGAACGAACGCGCTTCTGCGTAGACGGCGAGCACCGCCTCCAAATCCTTTCCTACCGCTTTCCTGATGGTCATGATTCCTCCTGTGCGCACGCTTGGATGGCGGCGACGATGGCATTGGCCATCTCCTGCCGCCATGCGGGAGCGAGCAGATGCGTCGCGTCGTTCTTGTTGGAAATGAACCCTACCTCCACCAGGACGGCAGGCATTCGGGAGATGTTCAGCACCCGGACGTTCTGTTGTTTGATCCCCCGGCTTCGGGAAAGGGGCATGTGCTCGGAAATGGCCGTCTCAAACCGGGTCGCGACCTCTTTGTTCCGTTGGTTGAGCAGATCATTCAGTTCCATCTCGGTAAATGGAGCAAACAAGCTGATGTTTTCCTTTGGGGTCTGCTCATCAAGGAGGGTCACACGGAGGGACGGTATCTTGGTCAGGATCTCGAACCCTTCCGCCTCATCGTTCGTCGCGCTGTTCACATGGATGGAAACAAACAACGCGCTGGTCTTCCGGGGAATAACCGTCCGGTAGGCGATGGCTGCGCGGTCATCCAGCGCGATGAACGTGTCATCCGCACGGGTCATGACGATGTTCCATTGGGGTTGGGCCACGGCAAGCAAGTCTGCGACGCGCTTGGCGATGTCAAGAATAAAATCCTTTTCCTGGATGGTGCCTCCGGCGAAACTCCACGCAGAGGAAGCCCCCCCATCCTTTCCTCCATGACCGGCGTCCAGCACCACGGTACGAAGCGGATAGGAGAACGGATCCGTCCGGGCAAAACAGAAGGAGACGGCCACACAGAAAAGCACCGCCACAAGCAGGCAACGCTTCACTTCTTCGTCTCCCCTCCCGCCCAGCAGGTGACCAGGTGGGTGTAGTCCTGTTTGACCAGCCATACCAGGCGGGTCTTCACTTCATCGCGGAACGCGTCCTTGTCGTAATCCGTCTTTGGTTTACGGACGGTGTTTTTGCCCCGAAGGTCCTGCACCACGCCCAACGCCTTGGTGCAGCAACGCCGGTACCCCTCCATTTCGGTGATGTCTTCGATCACGGAAAGGCGGTCGGGGAACTGGATCAACAACGTCTGGGTCAGATACAAAGGATGTCCCAGCTCCCAGCAACGGATTCCCCAGTCCAACGCCTGCCAGTACTCGCTGTGGATCGCCTCGTCAAAACCCCTGAGCCGTTGGAACAGCGCCCGGTCGTACAAGCCCATCCCCATCACCGGGTACAGCGTATCCACCTTGGTGTCATCCAGCATGTTGGGGAAGTCACACCCATGGGAAAGCCGGCCATCGACAAGGGTGGGGATGCGGACCGTAGGGATGATCTCCTTCTGGGAATTGGCCAGCACCGGCACCACCATGGCGGGATGCTCTTTGGCTTCCATCATGGCGAACAGCTTTTCGCCGTCAAAACGGATCAACTCGGCGTCACTGCGGACGATCAGGAACGAGTTGGTCTTGCAGGTGGAGGCGAACGCGTTGATCTTCTCCCCGCTGAACCCACGGGAAGTGAAGACGATGAACGAGACGGAGGGGAACGTCTCCTGAAGTGTCTTGATGTCCCGCTGGTCATCCATCGTCAGCACATGGATGTCATAGTCCAGATTGGCCACGTACCAGGAAAGCGCCGATTCCAATTGCTCGGAAGAACCCACATCGAGAAGCCCGACGGCCAGGAGTGGGTTGTCATGTAACGAACGGATGCGGCTGCCCACATCCTGTTTGCTCTGGTAAATCCGATAGTCGTTCACGAGCCCCTCTCTTTGCACGCATTGTATCCCGCGGGAACCGTGTCTTCAAGCCACCGGCGTTTTTTCCTTGGGTTTGCGGACACTCTTTCGCGAGGAAGAGGCACGCGGCGTCGTCCTGCCACGGGTTCCTTTGGACGCATTCCGCTTGTCCCTGCGGTCCAGCCAACCGGCGATGTATTCCGGACTCCAGTACACCCGGTCTTTGGGAATGAGTCCCTTCTCCGGCCGGTAGCGCTCCACTCCCAGATAATCGGCAAGCGGTTTCACCCGTGCATCCATTTCGTGATACTGCTGGATGCCGAACGCCCAGTCCCGCCCCTGGGCCATGTCAATGACGGCCAACAGGTGCGACTTCCGCGCCGGTTTGCACTTGTAGTTGAAAAACGATCCATCCTGTTCCTGCACATTGCCCACCACCTCCACCGGAATGGTCAGTTCCATGTGGAATCCGTGTCCCTCCAGAAACGCGACGGCGTCCTGAAGGGAAACAAACAAGGTGTCATTGCAGGTGATCAAAGCATGCGTGCCCATACCAAAACCTTCCCCTGTATTGTAGGGAAACGACGTCGGAGGCTCAACCCATTTATTCGACGGAAGAAAGGATTACCATGTCTTCCGGCCGGAAGATCACATCCTTGTGCCCTTTACCCAGGAATGAGTCGATCTCCGTGTTGGTATGCCCGGCCATGAACGCCACTTCGGTGCTGTTGTAGTAGGGAACAGCCTTGGCGAACGCCACGCCGGATCTATCCACCACCTGCACCACATCCCCTTCCCCGAAATCCCCTTGGACGGAGACGACCCCTTTGGGAAGCAGGCTCTTGTGGGACAGCAAGGCCGCCTTCGCGCCCTCATCCACCACGATGGCCCCTTGATGGGAGTTGTTCAGGATCCACCGCTCCTTTTGGGAGAGCCGTTTCTTCGGATGGATGAAGGAGCCTACATCCTCCCCATCCAGAATCCGGATCAACGCGTCCTTCCCATAGCCGGAAGCGATCACCGTCCCGCAACCGGCGATGGTGGCGATCTTCGCGGCAAGCAACTTGGTCTTCATCCCGCCGACGGCGAACGCGCTGCCCGCCCCTCCGGCGTAGGAGAAGGTCTGTTCATCCAGCGAGGGAATGTCGGTGAGCAACGTGGCCTCGGGATGTTTCTTGGGATCGGCGGTGTACAGACCTTCGATGTCGGAGAGGATCACCAAAAGGTCGGCGTCAATCTTCGATGCGACCATGGCGCTCATCCGGTCGTTATCCCCGAACGCAGAACCAATCTCCGCCGTACTGACCACGTCGTTCTCGTTGAACACCGGCACGACATCCAGATCCAACAACGTGAAGATGGAGTTGCGCAGGTTGACGTACGTCTTGCGGTTGTTCAAGTCACTGCGGGTCAACAGGATCTGGGAGCAGATCAAGCCATTCTCGGCGAACGCCTTGCGGTAACTGTCCATCAACATCGGTTGCCCGATGGACGCGCACGCCTGGCGCATCGTCACCTGTTTCACCGCTTCCTTCAGCTTCAGTTCCTTGGCACCCATCCCGACGGCGCCGGAGGAGACCAGGAGCATCTGCAACCCACACTTCTTCAGTGTGGATATCTGCCGGGCGATATCCTGGATACGGGAGATGTCAATGCCGTTGGGCGCGGAGAGCAGATTGGTGCCCACCTTCACCACGATGCGACGGATATGAGAAAAATCCCTCATACCAGTTCCTTGTGGGTGAACGGTTTGGCATGAGGCCCCATGTAGGTGGCAACCACCTGCCCCTGTCCGTCAAGCAACCATTTGGTCGTCATCAGGCCGGAGAGCCCCACCGGTCCCCGGGCATGGATCTTGCTGGTGGAAATACCCACTTCAGCTCCCAGTCCGTAGCGGTACCCGTCGGCAAAGCGGGTACTGCAGTTGACGAACACATCGGCGGAATCCACCCGATGCTGGAAATCCACGGCAGGGGATGCATCCTGCGTGATGATGGCGTCGGTGTGGTGGGAACCGTGGGTATTGATGAACGAAACCGCTTCCCCTTCATCGGCCACCACGTGGATGTTGATCTCCAAGGCAAGGTATTCCTTGTCCCAATCCCCTTCCTTGAACGGGACGCACCCTTGGGCAAGCGAACACACCTGGGGATCTCCATGGACAGTCACCCCAGCCGTCTGGAACGCCGCGACGATCCGCGGCACGAACGTCGGCGCGATGGCCTGGTGCACCAAGAGCGTCTCAATCGCGTTGCAGGCCGCCGGATAGTTGGTCTTGGCATCCAGGGCGCACGCTTCAGCCATCGTGAAATCGGCCGATTGGTCGATGAACATATGGCAGATCCCGCTGGCATGCCCCAGCACCGGAATGGTGGTGTGCTCCATGACGAACCGGACGAACTGGTTGGAGCCGCGGGGGATGATCAGATCAAGGTC
>Ga0172377_10003793_pt1 | contig 15558 bp, 19 predicted proteins | sample Pumphouse3metaG_FD_119749 | JGI IMG/M metagenome (GOLD analysis project Ga0172377, IMG submission 119749) | Leachate microbial communities from a municipal landfill in Southern Ontario, Canada - Pumphouse #3 metaG | ecosystem: Engineered > Solid waste > Landfill > Unclassified | place: Canada...
CTAGTTGACGAGGTAAAAAACCGGGAGGATTTGCGGCAGGCCATGCAGCAGGCCGAAGAAGGGGAAACGGAAGAAGCAAATAAAATGCTGCAAAAAGCTGCCCGAGATGTTAGACGGGCAGTAAGGCAATCAGTACAAGCCGGACAAAAGAAAGCGGAAGAATTACAGCGGACACTTGCCGGCTGGGGATTGGAACCAGGGGATCTTAAACAGGTTCCAATTGAAGATAGGATGAAACTTGTGGACACCATAACCAACCGGAGCAATCTGCGGGAGATCGCTGATCTGGTTGGCAGAATGAGGAACCTGGCTAGGGCAAGCCAGAAAGAAAAAGTGAAGAAAGAAAGGGATGAAATCCATTCTATCACGGTAGGGGGAGAACTTGCCCATGCCTTACCGGTGGAATTATCCATGTTAAGGCATCCCTTACTTAAATTAGACTTTTACCGGAAGTTTACCGAAAAGCAACTGCTCCAATATGAGTTGGAGCATAAAGAAAGATTGGCAAAAGGGCCGATCGTTGCTTTGGTGGACATCTCCGGATCTATGATTGGAACCCCCCTCAGTTGGGCTATTGCTTGCGCTTTGGCCCTAGCAGATACCGCCAGCCGGCAAAAGAGGCATTTCCATGTTATCTTTTTTAATGACGACGTGAAAAAGGAAGTATCTTTTTCACCCAAAGAAAAAGATATTAAAAAATTAATGGAAATTGCCACGATCGGTGCCAGTGGAGGAACTGATTATGTTCCCCCAATAACAAGGGGGAAGGACGTCATAGACAAACAACAAGAATACAGAAAAGCGGACATAGTAATGATCACGGATGGTTTATGCCGGACTACAGAACAATTCAAAGAAGAATTTGAGAACTGGAAAAAAGATACCACCACCAACAGCTATGTTATTTTTATCGGCGGTGGTGGTTTGGACGAATTAAAAACCTGGAATGACAAAGTTTGGGCGGTTACGGATCTGCAGGAAGATGATGCCATCCAAGAACTGTTCAAGGAGGTTTACTAAATGCTTAAATGCAATTGTGGCGGGGAATTGACACTTAAAACCGGGTTCACCGGCATGGATTGGGAAACCCAGGCCGGGGAAGGATCCGGGTTCGGGTGGGAAATATCCCTTGTTTGTGAAAGCTGTAACAGGGTTTACCCCATCGGATATGTAAAGCAGCTGGGGGATTTTTCCCCTATGAATGACCAGAACAAATGCGTAAAATAAAAAAATAGGAGGAAATAAAAGATGACAGTAAAAGTAGAAAATCTGAGGGCGATCAATGGGGGTAGTGCAGTAGAAGTAGAATACTTGGGATGCTTGTTGTGGTCAACGGTTAGTAGCATACTGAAAATACCTACGGGGGATCTGAAAGAAGCGTTGACAGAAAGTGGGTTAGAAGCGTTTATGCCCAGGGAGATCCACCCTAAAGATGCTTTCCGCCGGGTAACAAAATTACTGGAGACCAAAAAAGAACCATACGGCGAAAACCAGTATGTAAATCTGCTGGTTAGGCCGATCAGTGGTGGAGATAAGACCGTTCGCCAACTGGTTCGTGAGGTGGTGGATGGTAAAAACGTCCGCCTGGAATATAAACCAGTGATTCAATTTGAGATGGAAGGGGAAACCCTTTCTATCATCCCATTAGTACATGATTTGACGTCAATAGAAATGGAGATGATAGGGAAAGTACCGGAACTTCATGCGGAAGCAATGAAGCATTACGACGGGAAACATATCCGGTACATGTTCAAATCCATCCTTAAGGAATGTAACCCCGTTTCCGTCCGTCCCAATGGGGGAGTAAACTTCATCCCCCAAAAGAACATAAATACCGTTACTGCGGCCAAAGAACTGGCCAAGCGGTTGAATCGGTATGAAGGAAACGTGAAGATGTGGAGCGTCCCGGTCATAGATGCCACGGAACACCGGGAGATGGTGGGGGAATCACTGGAGGAACAAGTTATCGGTGGTTCTAATACTTTAATTGAGGAGATGAAAGAGATCATCGGGGATTCCTCCAAGCAGATCGGCGTCCGGAAAGCGAAAGGGTTTGCTGATCGGATCAAGAAGATGAAGGAATCCGTCCAGGAATATGAGGAAATGCTGGAATTCCAGGCAATTAAAGCTAATGAAAACCTGGAACTAGCCCAGCAAATAGCAGTCAAATTAATGGAATCAGTCTCCATAGATGGGTAAAACAAAGCCCCGCCTAATCAGCGGGGTTTTTTTATTTTAAGGAAGTTTTTATCACCCCTGTAAGCCAAAATTAGAGGGTTGAAACACCAAACTATACCCGGGACATACCCTGCCCATTTGCAGGGCTAAAAATGCCGGGAAATGCCCCCAGAAAGGAAAAAAAATAGGCGTAACCCTACTTACGCCATATAAATAACCATTTTATTTTTGAAGTAACTTGTCAAAAAGATCATGCAACCAGTTGGCCCCTCTACTCATAAACAGGGCCATGACAACCTCACCTACATAGGGCAGATGAAACTCAATCCCGGCTATCTCGAAGATGTCTAAGCCGGCCCCAAAAGCAAAAACAAAACTAACCACAATAGCAATCATCTTCTCTACCTGAAAATTACCAATGAATGAATCCTTGATATACTCAATTATAGCCTCTACCATAACCGCCAACATTATTCCTACTGCTATCACTATTTTAACCCCTTCCCGGTAATCCTCAAATTAGATAAGATTGTACCTAATGTACCCATATCCACATTGTCCTCTGGTTTCCAATCATCAGATAAGATCATCCCATTATCCCGGAGGAATTTTAGACCATCTTTCTTCCATTGTGGGGCATCTTTTGTTTTCTCCTTTTCCATATTCGCTTTCACCGCCTTAATAAAGTTTCCCCAACCGTTGGCCCGGCCCCGTAAAACACGTGGGCAGTTTTTACCTGTCCAATGATTATGCTGAACAATATTAGTAATTGGAATAAGCAATTCATCCATAAGGTATGCAGTAAGGTATGCAGTGAATTGGGCAGCTTTTTCTTCTGCTTTTTGTCGTTTACCTGCATCCGAAAATTCGCATATCTCAACACCTATACTTTTACGATTACCCGGGCCGTTACCATCCCCGGCATGATAACCAGATTCATTTAACGGCAGATGCTGGACAATGTTTGTATCATCTACTGTAAAATGCCAAGATACCGGTGCTTTTTCAGCTATCGAGTTTTTAGCAAGGTAATTCCCATGCGCCACGGCAGTTGCGTTAGGATTTGCGGTATCATGGATCGTAATATATTCCGGTTTCATAGGATGCCTAGGACGGTTATCCTTATTAATTGGGATGATATTTTGAATTATTTCCATCTGTATCCCCCCTCATGAACCTTTAAAAAATTGGATTAATAATACCCCTGTAGCTATTAAACCGAAAGCCAGGCCACCCCAGTTTAGAATTGCCTGCCCTGCAGAGTGACGGCCTTTTGCCGTCTGCTCCAAGCTGATTCTAGCTTCCTGAAGATCCTTAATCTGAAGGGAGTGACTTTGTATTTCCTTGCGCAAACTATTGTACTGCTGGATATATTGTCTAGTAAGTTTAAGTTCTTCGCTTAATTTTAGACGTTCTCCCTTTTCTGCCATAAGCATCTCATATATTTCCCGGTTGGAATAAAACTTTTCCTTCTCACTCAAATAAATACCACCCCTTCCCACCTTACTTAAAACCACCCTTACATCAATGTGACTTTGCGATCCTTTCCTTCCCATTCAACCACAACATCTAAATTTTCTGCTACAAACCTGATTGGGATGAGTGTGCGGTTATTTTCTATTTTAGGCGTTACGTTTGGATCTTCGGGGTCTATTTGAACCTTTTTACCATCTACTTCGGCAATTGGGTTATCAATCCACATAACGATCTTTTTCTTATTTCTTATTGGAGGGAGTTCTTCATCTACTACCCCCCATTTTTCAACGATTGGGTAGTTGAAAGGCATATAGGCCATACAGTAATCTACCATTTGCCTATCCCCCCACAAAGCACCCCAGCTATTTTGTATGATCCAACGACCCGGAGACCATCCTACAATAAGTATGAAATGGTAACCGCTAAGCGTTTCCTTTGAAACATCAGGGATCTTCAACATACCATCTTTAGGACAGTTATAAAAACTGTCATAGACAGGGATAGTTATTCCTACCGGCCCATGTTGTAGGGCAGTTTTTATTTCTTCCTCAAACTGCAAGGAGAAATAAGATTCAATACGCTGGAATACAGCATAAGAATTCATATCTGGCGTAATTGGTTGATCCTTAAGTACAGAATATGGTTGTGGGTATTTATGTGGGAAACCTTTCCCCTTTGGGGGAACCCCATAACGGGTAAGCATAGAATACGCTTCCCGTGGGTGCATACCTTCACCCTGATAATGTTCCGGTAACCTGTTTTTATAAATATAATTTTGATCATAGCGTTCTATCCTGCCACGTTCCTTTAATTCATGATAGGCGACCTGTAATTCCATACCAAAAGCGACACAAGCACCTACCCCTAGTTGGTTCTCTGCCTTGATTAATTCTTTGGGCATGTACGACGGGGGAAGATTATTTTTAACAGGGAAAAAACTACTAACTTTATAATCCCTGTAATCCTGCGGTGAAGGTAGACAACCTAATGCAAATTGTTTATGCAACAATATACAACCCTCCTTTCATTTTTATTTTAGGAAGCATCATGCTGTACAACTTGCCCAAAAACTGGCGTCGGAGAAAAATCAAAACCAACACGGAAATTTCTAACATAATACATATATTCCATCCCTGCACCAGCATACAATATAATTTTGGATCCGGATGTGCAATATAAATCCTCTGTAAAAGTAGTATACTGGGAACTAGAAACAGTTCTTAGAATACCAGAGGAAACCTGAAAAATTCCGTTACTATTCCAATAAGGTGCCAATACGGATACTTGACCCTTACAAATGCCATACGATGTGACCACTTTCATATCGAAAGAAACCCTTACAATCCCGGACACAAAAATCTGAATAGCCTTTACAAGCTCTTGGGTGGATGTATACCCACTCGCCTCAGAATCGGAACTAATCCTAATAGTGTCACTTGGGATTACTGATTTCCCTAATACCCCACTGTCTAGGGCGCTTTCTATGGTGCCCACCCCACCAGTTATGAGGTTCGCATTAGCCGTTGCTTTTGCATGTAAACTGCCTGTTAAATCGGCAACATCTGTCCTCAACCCCACCTGCCGGCGAAAAAAACTTAATAACGCTTCCATCATCCCAAACGACATCTATACGTCACCCCCTTTTAGGTATTCCCCAACCCAGTTAAACGTCATAATATCCCTTACACCGCCTTCATGGGTATCCGCTGGGGGCAAGTAACGATAAATTTTGCTGATCAGTTCCCCATCATACTCAATAGTTGTATGCCCATCCCCATAAATACCGTGTATCAATTCACCGCTTGCACCACTAAATATTTTAAAATGCAAAGCGTTGTTGGTTGTCCAATTCCCACTACCCCCAACCCTCCTATAGGATGGGTAACTAGCATCCGTTGTATTTTCGCCAATCCAATCGTTATGATTTGTGGCATCCCCACCCCTCAAAACCACTAACCAATACTGACCACCACTGGTTAACCCGGACAACTCTATAGGTATGCTCCACCAACCTTTAGGATCTGGGATGAATTCTTTCGGTACAGCTACTTGTTTTAACAAAGTACCATCTACCCCGGTTGCAGGGCTCATCCCATGTCGGATCTGCACAATCAAATCCGCACCAGCTCCATCCCGGTCGATTTCAAGTTCTACCCTACTTATCTCCTTACTGCCAGTTAAAACAAACCTGGAACAATAGGAATGACTTGCTATATCGTTCTCCACTACCCCCACCCCGGTTTTAGCAACCCGTTGGGTACCGTCATAAATAAGTTGGAAAGGTTGAAGGGATAGAAAAGCGTTCATGTTTTCTTCATTGATAATTGTTTCCCCATCTTTCCAAGCGTTTATAGCCATCTTTATACCGCCCCCTGCACCGTGATCCGGCATTCTACTGCAAGAACCATCTTGTCCGTTTTACTCCAAAGCTGATTTAGCATATTTAACATGATACCAGTCTCTGGACTATCCCCTGCCTCAACAAAGATACAGGTTTTCTGGTGATCCCCGTTACATTCACTGGTCAATAACTGCGTCCGAAACCTGACCATGTTATCATCTTGCGTTACCACACTAACCGGCTTACGAAAAACTTCATCTATTACAAAACCGGCATCCGTATCATCCCCAACCACTAAATAAGGGGATGAAGCATTTCGTATCTGTCCAGAGATCCATTCCAATCCCCCTGGAGGGAAACTGTTTAAAAACGGCCCGGTGATTGCATCCTCATATTCAAAATACCATTCGGAGGTTAATTTAAGTTTACCCATTACTTACCAACACCTCCCCACATATTGCATCGGGATCCCCGCAAATATAAGGCAGTTCCCGTGGGATGATTAATAACTGATCAGATAATAACAAAGTTTCTTCCCCATACACATACTTTTGAATGTTTTGTGCCGGTTCTAGGTACCTTTTTTTCTGCTGGGATGAAACAAGAGCCTGCAGAAAATCAGCTATGCCTAAAAGCCTACCCCCATATTCAATATGGTGTGTCCAGAGCTTGGGGGATGCGGGCATTATACTAACCCGCTGGACAAGGTATTCACCAACCACCCCTTGCCTAGGTAAATCAATTCTTACAATCTGCCCGGGCGTCCAAGGATCCGTTTCAAACACTTTTAACTGCAACGCTTTGATTCGAAAGGTTAGATCCACATTGGGGTATTTTTCCCATTTACCATTACTTTTTCTAGCCATACAACCCTTGGAATACTTATCCCATCCAGTTTGGTACTTTACATAATATATATAATAATCGGTACCATACGCCTGTATCACCAACCAATAAGTTCTACCCCTATGTAATGGGGTATCCAATACAATCTCCGTGGTTAACCATTCCCCAGGGTTAGCAGGCCAATCCCCGGCATCCACTTCCGCATAACCGTTTTGGCTGATTGAAGTTCCGGGGAACCCATCTTTATCATTATAAATATGCCACCGGGTAGGAATTGGAAAGATTAGTTCCCCACCGCTCATAACACTAACCTGTAATATACTTGCTCCATCCATGCCCAAAACAGTTTCAAAACTTTGTCCCACACTTTGCCCGGAGTAAAAATAATACCTTAAATAATCATCTTCTAGTTGTTCTATCTGCCAAGACGGGGTTATGTCATAGTACTCGAAATTCTCGGACGTAACATTCTCAGTTTCAAAATCTCCCTTTACCCTAGGGTTGGCATGTTCCCGTAAATCTGCCATACCAGCGGCCTCCGCTGCAGCTATGGTAATTAGACTATCATCTTCTACGATATGCTCATACACACCATCCCCTTTTTGGATCTCCGCAACGGCTTGTTGACTTTGGTAATCTTCTACCATTGTAAGCACTGGAATATCCTGCCGGGCGGTCAACGCCATGGTGATACCGGCAATCGGGGTACTTGTATAAGCGGAGCAACGAATATATTTTTCCGAAAAACTCATCATATAATCAAAGTGCCCCTCATCATGCAGGTTTTCCACCCCTACAGTTTGGGGGACTTCACCTACCGACAAACTTACTTCATGTGGGGGCCAGGGAAGAACCCATATACGCCCCTCCCCATCCGCCTTCCATTTAACTTGTTGAGGGTCGGAAAGCATCGCCCCACCACGGACATATACCCGGTTACGAAGCCCATGCCTGTCTATAGAATGCCTACCGAAACGAAATTCACCACCGGGTTGTAGTATCATTGGGGCGGGGGAGGGCAGTTCATCTGCAGAGAAGAAATGGAGATCCTTAAAATAACCGGGACGCCAGTGCCAACCACAATAATCACAAAGCCATTTAAAACATTCGCTAGGGCGTTTGTATTCAAATTCAACCCCGGTAGATTCTACTATAGGAGCATTTGGACGGACGCCTTCAGTGGTAAAATCAGGGCAGTATTTTATAGCAAGATCCATAAAAATATCGCTAGCGGACATGTTTTCATAAGCCTCTACAACCAGTTTCTGATCGATGAGTTCTGTATAATCATTACAACCCACCTGCCATACACCCACAACCTGGTTGGTGGGGAAAGAGCGGGCCAACTCTACCTTCGTAACGATGCCAGCAAAAAGTCTCCCTGCAACATCATCCTCGATGATTACTTCTTCCCCTTCTAAAGGTTGATAATACCTTACCTGAAATTGGCAGGTATCCATAATATACGTTAGGTTGCGTTCTATACTTAAAGTTTTCCAGATAATATCCGGGTATTTATTTTTCCCTGCAATGAATAAAGTTCTGCCCAATGACGACATTTAGAAACGCACCCCCCGCTTAAACATCTCCCTTTCAAATACGGAAAATATATCCTCAGCATTTCCAGCACCATGGATCACAATAGAACCAGGTTGAAATATAGTATCCCCATAACTAGAGGTACCCCCAAAAAACCCATTTGCTGCCATAGCAGGAGATAACATACCAGGCGGGGACAAGAATCCCATGGCAATACCCTCAGTAGCCTTTTCTATAATCCCTCGTAATTGGGGTATTTGTATCTCTATCCCCTTTATTAATTCCCCCATCAAGGAAGGCCCCCACTCAGTTATCCTTTTTAAAGGCCCCCTCCTCGCCGGGCTATGGGGCATGTAGCTATCTATAGTATCTGCTATGGATTCCAATTTACTAATTAGAGCGGGCATCATACTATCAATCCCACTCATAAAGTTTTCCATCAAGCTGACACCATAGTTTGTTGATTTTCCAACTAGGTCGTTAAATTTTTGGTGTATATCTTTTATATTCTTTTCCGTATTTTTACGGATTTCTTCGTTCTTCTTTTCCCATTCCAGCTTATACTTTTCCAGTTCTTCTTGTGCCTTGGCATTCATTTCTTCCAGCTTGCGGGCCACTTCCCGACGTTGCTGATCCATTTGTTGGGCAGTATCGTTGCGGATATCATTAAGCTGACGGTTCATTTCTTCCCGTTGCTTTGCAAGCTGAATCACGGCTTCATCTTTCGCCTGGGCCTGTTTCTTCTTCCAAAGGTTTACGTATTGAGTAAGTTGCTCACTCGTTAGAGTATTTAAAGCGGCTATCTCCGCCCCAGCCTTTGGCCCCATGGATCTTAATTCTTCCAGCAATCCTTCATCTATACCCTTTGCAGCTAGCTTCTGTATATTTTCTTGCCAATCATCGAAAGCATCCACTTGCCCCTCAAGGTTTTCCAGTAATTTTTCACCAGAAACCTCTTTGTGGGATACCTCGTCAAATAACCCAACAAAATTCATTAACGCCTTGGCACGATTATCTAGTTCCTGCTGGAATTGTTGGGTAACCTGCTTTTCCCGGGACATCCCCTGGGCTTGTATCTCATTAAGACGGAGACTTAATTCCGCCTGTAGATCCGCAACATCTCTAGCAAGGTTTTCGTTTGTATTTTGTACATTTTTGTTATAATCTTCTAAAGCGTTTGCCAAATCTGTATGGTAAGCCTGAGCAACCTTTTTGAGTTCATTTACTAACTCTTTGGCATCCCTGCCCTGTGTCTTGATTGATTCACTGGTTTCCTGTATCTGCTTTTCAAGGGATGCTTGGGCCTTGTACTCATCCGCTAATTTACGATTTAATTCATCTATACGCTTGATCAGATCCTGCTTGGTTTCCCCTTGAAGTATCCCCGCTTTATTAGCTTTTTCAACTTCCTTCCAAGAAGCCTCCACAACGGATCTTTGCAAAACTAATTCATCATTTAATTGCTGGTGTTTTAACCGGAGGGATTCCACCTTATCCCCGGTCATTTCCGCATAAGTCATTTCCGTTTCATGTTGCGTACGTAAAAGATCTAGTGCGGCCTTTGCAGAATCAGCAGTACCAACCCAAGCAGTTTTAGTTTTTTCAGCAGCCTCGGCAGATTTACCCCCGGCCTCCGTTGCCTTGTCCCCAACCCCGGATAAAGATTCCCCAAAATCATCCACAATAGGGATGGTGTCATCTAACGATTCCCCAGCAAGTTTTAGGCCCAGTTCCATTTCCCGGAATTGCCTATTAATATTGGCGGGGCCAGCAGCAGCACTTTCTAATTCCCGGAATCCCTTGTTAAGATCCGCTTGGCTTTTTGCAACCCTCTGAGTGATACCTAATGCCTCTGTCAATTTATTAAAAATTTTAATTATAGCATTAAACGCTGCAACAAACTTTTCCTTTAACCAATCGATCGCTTTTGCCATAGCCCCGGTTTTGATTGCAACGGCACTTGCAACGGCGGCAATACCGGCAATTACCCAAGCTACCGGCCCCATTGCAACCACCCAAGAAGCTGCCATTATTGCAGCGTTTACCGTGGCACTAGCGGCAGTAGCTACCCATGAACCAATCACCTTTAAAGATGCCAACGCCTGTACTGCAGCACTAGCAGTCGCACTAGCAGCGGAGGAACCCCATGCCGCTATCGTCTTGGCAGCGGTGACGGTAGCTTGTGCAGCTAGGATAGTGAATTTGGGCAGCAGTAAACCAGCTATAGCGGATGCAGTCACAATAACCCCGTTCCTGATCCTATCCCATACTGGGGATATTACCTTCCCCAGTTCAATTGCTTTTTCCTTGATAGTATCCCAATTTTTATAGATAAGGACACCTGCAGCAACCAAGAGCCCAATTGCAGTGATTACTAACCCAACGGGGTTGGTGGTAAGCCAGGTAAATGTTTTGCCTAACGCTGTGACACTTTTGCCTATTGCCTCGATTGCTAATGTGACTTTTGGTAATTGGGAAAGCAAGATCCCTAATACATAGAGAAAAGGGCCTAAAGATGCGGCAACCAACGCAACACCTAAAGCAGCTTGTTGTGCCGCTGGATTTAAATCATTTAACCAATCTACAAAATCCTGTATTTTGGCTATTATTTCCACAATAATAGGACGCAACATATCATACACTTTCAATGCTAGTTCCCCTAGGGCGGAAATTAGTATTATAATATCACCTTTGGCGTTTTCAAGCATGGTCTCTGCCATCTCATTTAAGGCGCCATCTGCTTCGGAGATGCTTTGTTTAAGACTGTCGTAACTACTATCCAACCCATTTAGGAGAGCGTTCAGATCCTTAACGTGTTCCTTACCGCCGATCATAGCAATGGTAGTTTGTCGTTGTTCTTCTGTCATATCTGCCATTTTATCTTTTAGTTCAAACAACACGTTTTCCAAGCCTTTAAATTTACCCTGACTATCAAAAGCATTAAAATTAAGATCCTTCAACGCATTTTTCGCCCGGCCCATTGGAGAGGTTAGATTCAACAATACAGCATTTAAAGCGTTGCCGGCTTCCCCACCTTTAACCCCGGCGTTGGCAAGGAATCCTAATGCCAAAGCACTTTCATCCAACGGGACACGTAACCCTCGTAAAGTACCACCAACGCCCAGGTAGGCTTCCGCCATCTGGTCAATATCAGTGTTGGATGATCTTGCAGTTTGGGCAACAATATCTAAGTAATGATCTAAATCCTTAACTTCTATTCCCATAGCACTCATACTGTCCGTTACCAGGGAACTAGCCCGGGCAAGATCAATATTCCCGGCCTCAGACAAACGGAGTACAGGCATTAAACCACTTATGGATGTTTCTACATCCCAACCAGCCAGAGCCATGTATCCCAAAGCGTCTGCTGCTTCCTTTGCACTTTTAGAAGTAGCAGCACCCGCATCCCTAGCAGCACCCTCTAATACCGCCATCTCCTGTGAAGTAGCACCAGATAATGCCTTTACAGTGGACATAGATTGTTCAAAATCCATACCGATTTTTATAGCAACCCCTGCTAAACCGGCAACGGGCAAGGTAATATACTTTATCAGGCTTTTACCAGTGTTTTGAAAAGACTTGCCTATCGTCTCAAATTTACTCATTATACTCCCGGCAGCCTTTTCACCCTGCGCTTTGACCATGGCCATAGCGTTCTCAAACTGTGTAGGATCTGCTGTAACAGGAGCAGTTACTTCCCCTACAATAAAAGCCATATACCTATACCCCCTTCCCGGTTACATTTCTAGACAAAAAATCTTCATCCCACTCCGCAAAACTACGGTTACTTTTATCAGAATACCACCTTTGGAAAGCAGATTCAGCGGGAAGCCCCCTGAACAAAATCAAAAACTTCCTCCAAGAAAGACCGTCTGATAACCCTTCCCGCTGTAAATCGATCTTATAGTAATGCCAAAAATCGGATTCCAAGGAACCCCAGGCCCACATTAGGAGCCTGGGGTCTATTTGTTTTTTGACTGGGATACAGTGTATCCCCAATTATTCATAATATCAGGGATAAGTTTACTGATCACAAAGTGCATCTCAATATCCGCTGACTGGTCTAACATTTCAAGAAACTCTGCACCGAACATCTTTTCAATGAATTCACTCATCCGATCATCCGGAATCTCAAAAACGGTTTTCCCTTTAACCTTTTTGATACAATGCCTCATATAAAACAAGCCGAAAGAGAACGGCATGGAGCGGGGAACATCAAATACCCTGCCCTTAAACTTTATTTTATAGGGCTTGTTTTCCTCCTGGTACTCCCGCAATGCTTCGTCATAATCCATGACTAGCTCCTGTTCTTGCATATTAGACAATTCTTCCGTTTTGTTATTAAGGAAGGCTATCTTTTGTTCGTTGGTAAGTAATTTATCCCCCATTATAAGCACCCCTTCTTTTTATTTTCTTTAGCTTCCTGGGACAACATCGCTTTTACTATTCACCCTAAAAGTTCCGTTAAAACGATACACACCAGAAATGGATCCGGTTTCTGCATAAGCCGTGAAAAACCCGGTGTATTCTACGCCATAACCAGTATTACGGGTATGCTTGATCGTAACGGTATCCCCAGATTCTGCAGCATCCCTTAAATCAGATTGTCCCTGGTCTGCCCCAGTAGTACCTTCCAAAGCAATTCCTTCCAAGGTAACCGTTTCGCCTACGGAAATGGCAACAAATTGTTGTTGCAGGACGTAAGAACCCGCCACAACATCCCCTGATCCGGTAACTTCTTCCTCATTGATGGAAATTGCCCGTTCAAAGGAAGAAACCTTTGCAACAACTTGACTATCTACCTCAACTACGGTACCGGCAAATTTAATCTCGCCCATAGACATATCCCAACCTCCTGTTAATGTTAATTTTAATAATTCTGTAACAGATACACTTTCCCCAGAAAGAAGATATAACCAGGTACAGGGGCCTAAAAAATCGTTCCAAAATTCACATGAAGGATCTTCTAAATTGTATTGTTTGCTTAATAAAAGCCCTTGATCAAAAGGCTGACCCTGACTTAAAGGCCACCTGAATATATCATCCATCTCCTCCCCCCTTCCATGCACCCTTCCCTAATTCCTAAAAAGGTCTCCCGTGGAGGCAACCCTTAAATAATAATGAGCAGTCCATTCACTTCGGCCCTTATCATCCATACCGATATTATAGGGGGCAGATGCCACAAATACGGCATTGACCATTGCCCCATTATCAATAAAACTTTCCCCACCAAAACCGGCAAGGCTTTTATGGATAGACATGATTTTGTTTCTTGCTTCGGTATTTATCACATTTCGGACTATGATTTGTACGCCAAATTGATCCACGGATAAAGCATTAGATTCCTCTATCACCGGGGCGGACGTATCATACACCGTTATACAATCACTAGGGGAGGCCGGTTGAAAGTTCAAAAAAAGATCCGTGTTTTTGGTTCCATGGTTTAAAGATGCAAGATATAAAGCTAATTCTTCTGCTATCATTTCAACACTCCCCCCAACTCTATTTGGAGGGCCTTTGTTAAAGTGGGGGAAATTAGTTGGTTATAGGGGTCTCTTAAATAAAACCGTTTCCTGCCCTTTTGAAAACTAGCACTATTTTCATGCCATCGCAAAGCATAAGGCACTATAGGATGCCCAGTACCTAATCCCCCACCAAAACATATTACCCCCTGGGGGGATCCATCGGGGGCCATTAAAACCATACCGGAAAGCATTAAAGTACCTTCATCATGAGGAACCTGTTGACGTGCAGCTTCTAAAATCACATAACAGGTTTTTTGGACAGCTTCCCGGGATGCCCCGTTTACCGCTTTCAAAAGCTGGGGGCCTTTCCAATTTTTCCAACCACCTTTAGCCATAGGTAATCATCCTTTTTACTTTACCGATATTTCATAATGGTGGGTTTTGCCTGTACGAGGGTCATCTATTGGGTCGATTCGTATAACTTCCATACCCTTCCGCTGGTATGGGGCAGTCTGATCTATCAGCCAATGTTCATGGGCAACATCTATCTGAACATTACTGGGCAGGAATACCGTTGCAGAAGCGGTAACATCCTCCCCCTGTAAACCAGCCACAATCCTTTTTCCGTATTCCACAAACCCGTTTGTCCTGAAATGGGTTACATCTGAAAAGGATCCCTGCCAATCCCGTGCCCGTTTACGTACTTTAAGTTTATGCGTCATTAGCCTGCCGAAAGAGGGCATCATTTTGTTTTAACCCCCCGTATAACAATACCGGAACTAGCCAAAACTGCATCTGCAAGGCCCATCCTTTCTGGTATCAATTGTCCTTTTTGCCCATGTTCAGTGACGGAAAACCTGCCCAATGAGATGCTTGCTGCAGAAGGAGAAACATCCCCGTTGTCATAAAGGAAAGATACCATTTGTGCAACCCATTCCTTTACGGCGTTTTTACGGTATTCAGGTAATCTATCCATATCTAGTTTCCAACCATCCCGGCCTACAGAATGGTTACCAATACGGGCATCCAGTAACAAACAAGCCCGTTTTATACGCTCCTCAGTAGCTTCTAGTCGATAACGGAAGGTTATATCCGAATATTCCTCCGGGGATATATACATAATTTATCCACCCTCTTTAAGCCGTTGGATCAGCTCGTCCCTGCTGCCATTAGCAGGAATATCCTTTTTTTTGCACAATTCCTGTATTTCCCGGTAAGGTAAATTCTCAATCCCTTCCTGTTCTTGATCATCTTTGTTTGGCGTGGATCTTGTCATTGTTTGCGGTACGGAGTGGTCAGTTTGCGGTTCTGGAGGTTGTTGCGTTTCTTTTATAGGGGATATTAATACAGTAGGGATAACGGCATTGACACGGATAAATGCACGGGCGTGTTTTCTATCCATGTTTACAACATCCCCTATTTCCCGTAATTTACCTTTATAATATCTTCGTTTCTTAAAAGTAACTTCCATATTAATTATCACCACCGAAAAAAAGAATTAAAGGGGATAATATATAATCATCCCCTTTTTTATTAACTACCGGGCGTTCCCAAAATAGCGAACGGGTAACGCTCATCCTCATCCATCTGAAGGCGGTTGATTGGATTCGGTACCTGCCAAGCAAGACGCATTACCGCACGGATACCAACCATATCCATCTGAGGCAGGTTATAAAGGATTTGGTTCGTTAGTGGATCTTGAATAACCGCTTC
>Ga0172377_10003796_pt1 | contig 15555 bp, 16 predicted proteins | sample Pumphouse3metaG_FD_119749 | JGI IMG/M metagenome (GOLD analysis project Ga0172377, IMG submission 119749) | Leachate microbial communities from a municipal landfill in Southern Ontario, Canada - Pumphouse #3 metaG | ecosystem: Engineered > Solid waste > Landfill > Unclassified | place: Canada...
ATGACTCTTTGAAACAACTTGAAAAGGCAGTTGTTGACTACTTCGACACGCTTACCCCAGAGGTTCTGAGACAATTATGCGCCTGCTCATATATATGATGTTACAATATGGAATCTGTATAAGATCCAGCCCGAAAACATCAACCCGGACGGCTGGCTGGCTGCCCGGGTTTTTTATAACTGGCTATTTGAGAGCGGAAGCCGGCAAATCCCAGCGTTTGGGGTCGTGATTCAGCAGCAGGGTGCCGTTCTTCTCTTTCAGCCGCTCAAAGATGTATTGCTTGGCCTTGAAGGTATCTTCACGGCAGACGTCATAGGCTGAAGTGACGGCCGGCGAAACATGGAAGAAGGTGGGCACGATGTCCGCGGCATAGATGTAGAAGCCATCAGCGGAATCGATCTCAACGATCTGGCTGCCAAAGGTATGGCCGCCGGTTTTGACCAAGGTCACGCCCGGGGCGATCTCATGATTTCCGTCGATCAGCTGCTGTTTGCCGCGGGCTTCCAGCAGAGCCAGCTGTTGTTCGAAAAGGTAGGCCGCGCGGTTCAACTCGGCCGGGTTTTTGGCGATCTCCCAGGCCCGCTTTTGGAGCCAGTGCCGGGCCGTGGGAAAGGTGAGCGCGTCGTGGTCGCCAAAGCCGGTTACGATGCCGCCGGCGTGGTCAAAATGCAGATGAGTGAGCACCACATCGGTCACGTCCGCATCCCGGACCCCTATCTCGGCCAGGGAGGCTGGCAACTGAAAGTTCGAGGGGCGGTAAATATCCTTTTGTTTGTCTGTCAGGCGGTTGCCGAGGCCGGTGTCCACCAGGATGGTCCTGTCTGCGGTCTTGATCAGCAGCAGGTTCAGGGCCAGGTGTTTGCGGTGCCGCTCGTCGGTTTGGACGCTTTTTCCCCAGATCGCCCGCGGCAGCACGCCCAGCATGGCGCCGCCGTCGGTCCAGTAACTTCCCGCGTCAACCCTGTGCAGGCTGATGTCCGGTTTCATTGTTTGGCGCTGGTTTCGGTCTTGGCGTGCCTGGGCCTGGGTTTGCGGTTGTGCCGGGGTTTCTGCTCCGGTTTGTCGTTGGCGCCGGCTTTGGCGGCGGGTTCCGGCCTGGGCCCGCGCCCGGACCTCTGCTGTTTGCTTCGGATCGGGTTTCCCTTGCCGCCCTGGGCCTGGGAAAGCGCTTCGCTTTCCTTCTGCTTGGCGGAAAAGATCACGATCCGCTTCATCTCGCCTTCGCCGATGGTGAGGGTGCGCAGGCCGCGGTCGCGTTCGATGTGCCGGTGGATCACGCGCCGGTCAGTGGCGTTCATGGGGTCCAGGGTTTGGGGCTTGCCCTGTTCGCGCACTTTTTTGATCAGGGGATGGAACTGCCTCAGAAATTGCGCTTCGCGGCGTTCGCGGTAGCCGTCCACATCCAGGTAAACGCGGTCCAGGTCGCGTTCGTTTTCATAGATCCGGTTTACAAAATACTGCAGCGTTTCCAGCATATAGCCGTTTTTTCCGATCAGCAGCCCGGTGTCCTGGCTGCCTTTGATCTCCAGATAGACCGTTTTGCCTTCCGTTTTGGCATCCACCTTGTCGAAGGGGATGCCCATTTTGCCTAAAAGCTGGCTCAGAAAATTGGCGGCGCGCTCGTCCAGCGAGGGCAGCTCGAACCGCACCACGGCGGCCTTGTTGCCGAAGAGGCCAAACAGGCCTTTGGAGGGTTTTTTCACGATCTTGTAGTTCAGTTCCCAGTCCTTGATCCGGTGTTCGCCGCGAAAGGCGGCGATCAGTTCTTCGACGCTGGTTCCGGTTTTTTCGATTGAAGTCATAAAGTTGTTTCCTTTTGTTTAAGACGCTTTTGCGTGTAGTATTGGTGGGCCACGCTGAGGATGTTAAAAACTGTGTAGTAGAGCACGAGTCCCGAGGGCAGGCCGCGGAAGATGAAGAACAGCATGATCGGCATTATCCAGGTCATCAGGCGCGTGCTTTGCTGCATGGCCTGCTGTTTCTCGTCCATCTTGGCCAGGGCGTCCTTGGAGGGACGGGTCATCAGGCTTTGCAGGATCATGAAGATCGCCATGATGATGGGCAGGATCAGATAGGGGTCCGGCTCGGAGAGGTTCAGCCAGCCCAGGAATCTGGCGTTGCGCATCTCCAAAGCGTAGCGCAGAACGTTGTAAAGCGCGATGAAGATCGGCATCTGCAGCAGCAGGGGCAGGCAGCCGGACATCGGACTGGCCCCGGCCTCTTTGTAGAGCTTGGAAAGTTCCTGCTGCATCAGCTGGGGATTGCTCTTGTATTTGGTCTGGATCTCCTGCACCTGGGGTTGGATGCGCTGCATCTTGAGGTTGGCGTCCATGCTCTTTTTGGTGAGGGGATGCAGCACCAGCTTGAGGATCAGGGAGAAGATGATGATCACCACGCCGTAGTTGGGGATGAAGCTGTGCAGGAATTTCAGCAGCCAGGCGATGGCGTTGGCCAGCCAGCGCAGCCAGCCGGGCCCTCGTTCGGGGATCAGCTCCAATTTCGAATCCGGATAGCTTCTCATCAGGTCGTAATCCGCCGGGCCGGCGTAGATCAGGAAATTCTGCTCCCAGAGCTGGGATGGGCTGCGGTCGCGGGAATCCAGCACAATGGAGGGATTGCCCGTTTCCGGGTTTGCCTCGGAGTAGTAGTTGCTGGTGAGGGGATTGCCGGTTTCCTGGATGGCGATGGTGAAATACTTGCTGCGCAGCGCGGCCCACTTGAAGGAACTGATTGGGCCCTGCGGGCTTTCCTTTTTGATCTTGGCCAGGCTCAGCTTCTCCGGGGCGTTCTCGCTGAACAGCAGCAGCTTGTAATCAGTGTCCTTGAGCCGGGGCTTGATCTCCTCGCTGTCGGCCAGGCCGGCGGAAAAGTCGTATTCGATGCCATAGACGGGCTCCGGGCTGTTCACCGCCACATCCATCAGGATGCCATATTTGTCGTCCAGCCGGTAGCTCTTGGTCACCAGCGGGGCGCTTGCCTCGCCCAGCCAGAAAACGATCCCGGCGGTGTCGCTTTGGGCGCTTTGCCAGATGACGTTCTTCAGGTCCAGCGGCGCGGCGGCTTTGTGATTCAGCAGCGTGATCCCGGCGAGGTTCTGCCCTTCCGGAACCAGTTCCACCGGGGTTGACTTATCCGTCCAGGTGTATTTCTTAAGTTCGATGGAGCTGATGCTGGCGCCCCGGTTGCTTAAGCTGACTGTGAAATTGCCGTTGGCCAGGCTCAGGGTCTTCAGGCTGTCGGCGCCGAGGGTCAGGCTGTCCGGAAGCGCGGTTGGGGTTTGAACCGCGGCTGGGGCTTGGATGCTGTCCGCGGCCACCGAATCCGCTGGCGCGGCTTGCTCTGCAGGGGCGGGCTGGGGCTGGGGTTTGGGGCTGAAATAGGTTGACCAGACAAAGAATAGAACTACCACCACAAAGAGGGCTATAAAAGTGCGTTTATCCACATTTTCTCCTTAGGGAAGCGGATCGTAACCGCCCTTGCAAAAAGGATTGCAGCGCAAAACGCGCCAGGCCGAAAGGCCGAGGGCTTTGAAAAAATTGTATTTGCGGAAGGCCTGCAGGCTGTATTGGCTGCAGGAAGGCTGAAAGCGGCAGACGCTGGGCAGCAGCGGCGAGATCAATCTCCGGTAAAGCCCGATCAGCCCGATGAAGAGCTGATTCGGCAGGCGGGAAAAAGATCTCAGGGCCTTGAGGGCAATTGGGCGATCAGGGTGTTCAGTTCGCCGCATAGTTCGTTCCAGTTCAGCTCTCCGGCGCCGGGACGGGCGATGAGGTTGATCCTGTAGCCCCGGGGCAGGTCCTGGCAGCGCAGGCGCAGCCAGGCTTTGATCCTGCGTTTGAGAAGGTTCCGCGTGTGCGCCTTGCCGATCTTTCTTCCGATGGTGATGCCCAAGGCGAATTCCTGGGCTGAAAACAGCGCCGCGGCATAGAAACAGGTGCTCCGCAGAAAGAGGTCGGGGGAGCTGAACTCCCGGTATTCACTGTGCTTCGTGATCCTACGAAGCATGGCTCATACGCTGAGGTTCTTTCTCCCTTTGGCGCGGCGGCGAGCCAGCAATTTACGGCCGTTGCGGGTGGCCATGCGGCTGCGGAAGCCGTGCGTGTTCTTGCGAGAACGGTTGGAAGGCTGATAAGTCCGTTTCATCTATCTAACTCCTTAAAATGTATGGTATTTTAGTTGAATAAACCATCTTTTTTGGCGCCGCTGTTGTGTCAAGCGCAAAAATCCAGCCCTCTTGTCCGGCCTTTCCGCTTGACAGTTTTCCCCCGCCTCGATAGGCTTGCCGCGTCCCGGTAAACGCTTGCCAAAGGCGAAATTATGAGCCCGGGACGGAGGAATGATTTGCATCTGAATCTCTGGTCCTGGAACGTGAATGGCCTGCGGGCCGTGTTGAACAAGGATTTTTTGGCCACCGTCGCCCGCGAACAGCCGGAATGGCTGGGCCTGCAGGAAACCAAACTGCAGGAACACCAGATCCCATCGGAACTTGATGCATTGGCGGATTACCACAGCTATTGGTCCCATGCCGAGCGCAAAGGCTATTCCGGAACCGCGGTGCTCAGCAAAACGCAGCCCCTGGAAGTATCTTACGGCCTGGGCCTGCCGGAGTTCGACAACGAAGGCCGCGTGATCCGCTGCGTGTTCGCAAGCTTCATCATCTACAACATCTATTTTCCCAACGGCCAGATGAATGACTTGCGGCTGGATTATAAACTAAGGTTTTATGATGCCTGCCTGGAGCGCATGGAGGCCGACCGTACCGGCGGAAACATGGTGATCGTCACCGGGGATTACAACACCGCCCATAAAGAGATCGACCTGGCCAATCCCAAACAGAACGAAAAAACCAGCGGCTTCCTGCCCATCGAACGGGCCTGGATCGACAAGATCGTGGACAATGGCTGGGTGGATACCTTCCGCCTCTTCCATCCGGAGCCAAAGCGCTATTCCTGGTGGAGTTACAGGGCCGGAGCGCGGCCCCGGAACGTGGGCTGGAGGATAGATTATTTCTTTGTGAACAGCGAAGCGCGGGAGCGGGTGCTGGATGCCGATATCCGCGACGACATCATGGGCTCGGACCACTGTCCGGTGACCCTGAAGATCACTCTACCCTGAACTCCAGCATATCGGGATAGAAATAGCCGTCCCAGCCCAGCCGCAGAGTGTAGCTGCCCCTGCCGTATTTGAATTCCAGGGGCAGGATCAGCCGCGATTCGTCCTTCCAGATGATCTCAAGCGGCATCGAACCCAGGGTGTAGGTCAGCAGGTCCAGCTGCACCCTGGTGTTGGGGTCCGGGGTGCCAAGCTGGCAGGCAAAGCTGGCTTTCGGTTCCAGCGAAAGGTATTCGAATTCCAGCGGATAGGCTTGATCCGGAGTAAAGCTCTGCGGCAGTTCCGAAATCCTTTTCAGCACCGGCAGGGCGAAGACCTGGGTGGTGAAAAGCTCGTCCTCCAGCAAAAACACGCCGATCCCCGTGTGGGTGAACTCCTCGTGGAGTAGGTTTTTGCGGTGTCCCTCGGAATTCATCCAGCCCAGGGCTATCTCCTTGGGATCATAGATCTTGCGGCTGTTTTCGATGAAGAACAGGTTTTCCCCGATCCCCGCCAGCAAGAGCTCGGGGAAGTACAGCTTCTGCCGCTGGGAGATCTGCAGCCCTTCGTGGTCAACATGGTCGAAAAAACCGTTCCAGGCCATGTTGCGGCTGTGCTGCAGGGCCAGATCGGCCAGATCGTCCAGCCAGAGCAGTTCCGGCAGGCCGTTGCGCTGCCGGATGGCGTTCACTTCTTTAAACACCCTTTGCGCGAACTCATCGGGGCTCAGAACATCTGCTCCGATGGTTCCCAGCAGCGCCAGCAGCAGAAAGATCAGGCAGATCCGTTTCACGCCAACCCTAAAACCTGTATTGCAGCAGCAGCGCGTTGCCGGAAAAGCGTAGCCGGAGCTTTTCCTTTTCGCTCTCAAAATCGGATAGATGGGCATCCACATAGGCATCCAGCATGGAAAGCCCGGCCGTGATGCCGATCCACCAGAGGTCGTTGTTCAGGTCGTAACGGTAGGCGCGGCTGAGGGCCAGATACTGCTCCTGCAAAAACTGATCGGCAGTGTTTTCAGCCAGGTCCTGCCAATAGTTTTCCTGGCTGCCGTGGTAGATGGCGGAACCGATGAAGAAACCCTGCACGCCCATCACCAGCCCCGCTTTCAGCCAGGCCCGGTTGTAAAGCTGGCCGCCGCCGGGAAAGGCCGCGGAATAAAGAACTGCGCGCAGCGGCTCCCGCTTCGCCTGGGCGTATCCAGCAGCCAGGGCGCCACAGAGGATGAATGTCACCAGCAGTTTCTTCAATGTGCTTTGCATAACAATTGATACTTCTCTTTCCATCCGCCCCTGCTTGTCAATCTTTATTTCCGCCCCGGGCTCTGATAGCGGGAACTCCTGATTGTCAAGTTCGCTCCTGCGATCATTACGGGATAAATACGGGATCAATACGGATGAAATCCGTATTGATCCCGTATTTATCCCGTAATGATAATGGGAGCCGCCTGGGTTTTAATCCGGGCAAGCTTGATAAAAACACCAGTCTACCCGGAAAAAGGCTGTTGAGCAAGTGAAGGGCCCGCTGGATTGGGCGGGAATAATTCCTTGACACAATATTCCTGTGCCTAAAATTAGCGCCAGCATCTTAAGGCGCTTTGGCTCACATATATGAGAAGCGCATATATACAGGAGGAATCATGAGCAAATTGCTGTCATTTGTTCTCATCTGGTTTATGATCCCCATGCTGGCAGTTGCCGCCGTCTATCCCGGTTTATCCTCCCAAACCAGCGGGATCGGGGACAAACAATTCACCGTCCTGTCCCGTCCGGAGCTGAACCTGCAGATCCAGCAGGAGGCTGCCAACGCGGTGCGGCTTAGCTGGGCCGCCGATCCCCAGGCTGCCGGGTATTATCTCTATCGCGCAGACCAGCCCCTGCCTCCGGGGGACTCTGGCTGGGGGCTTCCGGACTTCGTAACTGTAACCAGCACCTGGTTTTATGTTTCAGATCCGGCGGAATTTTACTATGTGACCGCGGTGGTCCCTCCGCCGCCGGAGTTCATTCTGGTCCCGGGCGGTACTTTCAGCCCCACGCAGGATTACACCGTAACCCTTTCTCCCTTTTTAATGGACAGATACGAGGTCACCCAGGGCAGTTTCCAGTCCCAGATGGGCTGGCTGCCCTCCAACCTGTCCTGGGGTTCCGGTCCCGATCATCCGGTCTATTACTGCTCCTGGTTCAACGCAATTGAATACTGCAACCGCCGCAGCATTGCGGAAGGGCTCACTCCCTGTTACAGCTATGGCAGCTACGGGACCGATCCCAACGCCTGGCCGGCTGGCTGGAACACCGCCTGGGCCAATCACGCCCTGGTAGCCTGCGATTTCGCGGCTCTCGGCTACCGCTTGCCCACCGAGATGGAGTGGATGTTCGCGGCTGTTGGCGGAAACCTCTCCCAGGGTTACGAATACAGCGGCGGAGACGTTCTCGGCCTGGTGGGCTGGTATCGCGACAACACCAGCGTCAGCCACATCGGCGGATTGAAGCAGCCCAATGAACTGGGTTTCTGCGATCTGAGCGGCAATGTCTATGAATGGTGCTGGGACAGGTTTGACTTCAACAACCAGGACTATCCCAGCGGCAGCGCGACCGACCCCACCGGGCCTGAAACCGGTAACGGCAGACGCCTGCGGGGCGGCGCCTGGGGCAGCTACGATTATCAGTGCACCGTGGAGTACCGCAGCAGCGGTTTTGCCAACTCAGCCGGCCAGCAAAACGGGTTTCGCCTGGTCCGAAGGATGGTGGACTGATCGGGTCTGTAATATCCGGGAGTTGAAACACACGTATCAGGACGCCAGGATCGAAATAAAAGCAACTCCGCTTGAGGGGTGCAGGAATATTGACGGGGAGTTTAGAGCCCCGTATCTGGAATTCCCCAACGGTGTCCAAAACCAAACCCCTCGCCAGAGGGGGTTCTAGAATATAGGCGGGGGTTTAAACCCCCGTAGCAAAACGCCCTGAACCAAAACATGTAAACCCCGCTGGCGGGGTGCAGGACTTTGATCCGCGATTGATCGAGGATCAAATCTGCTTCAAACCTATCAGTCATCAGCATTCTCGCACACCATTGCAGGGGCCTTATGAACAGCCTCGATGATCTTATCTTGCAAGATCTGCCATTCCTCATCAAATCCCCGGTTGAGGTGGTGGATGTCCTGTTCCACGATGTAATTCTTCACCTTTTCGAGCTGCTCAGAGGCCACCGTGAAGATCCCAAACCCGTCCTGCCAATGAAGCGGAGGCGTTTGCGGGGCCAATTCCCGGTTACGAAAGAGAGAGCTTTTTGCCTTGATAACTTTCACGGCCTCGGACAGGGAGATGTGGCGCGGCAGAAAGCACAGGATATGAACATGGTCGCGGGTGCCGTTGATGATGATCGGCGTTCCTCCCAAGTTTTTGATGATCCCGCCCATATAGGGATACAATCTTTCGCTCTCAATACGGGTGAGGCGCTGCTCACGATTCTTCACGCTGAAAACGATGTGGTAAAGCAGAAAAGTCAAACTGGTGCTGCTCATATTCTCTCCTGTTTTCATCGGCAAGGGCGCAGGATTTTTGTAAAGGATTTTTTGTGGATTTATGTTCTGTCTTGGTTGTGAAGCGATGAATCACTCCACAAAGTCCTGCACCCCGCAAGCGGGGTTTGGCTGCTCTCGGCTTGTATCTATGCGGGGGTTGAAACCCCCGCCTATAGTGCTGCACCCCTCTGGCGAGGGGTTGTCTGAAAGCTGCGCTTCTTCCTGATCCTGGAGTTGAAAACCCCCGCCTATAGTGCCGCATCCCTCTGGCGAGGGGCTGTCTGAATGCTGCGCTTCTTCCTGATCCTGGGGTTGAAACCCTCTGCTATAGTGCCAAACCCCTCTGGTGAAGGGCTGTCTGAATGCTCCGCTTCTTCCTGATCCTGGAGTTGAAAACCCCCGCCTATAGTGCCGCACCCATCTGGCGAGGAGTTGTCTGAAAGCTTCGCTTCTTCCTGATCCAGGGGGTTGAAACACTCCGCCTATAGTGCCGCACCCCGCGCAAGGCGGGTTTTACTGTCCGGAGAAAGCTCAGACGGGTGGCTCTTAGCGACCTTTTAGAACGGATTCCGGGCCCCCTGAGTGCTGGCGCCCGCTCCCCGGAAAGACACAACTCAGGAGTTTCAGGTTTTTAAACGCCATGGGATGGTAGTGGTCCAATCTTCATATTCTTCCAACCAAGCTGGAACCTCGTACCAGCCTGCGCTGCAAATACAGCCAGCCAATCAAGCTCAGCCACCATAATGTGGTATTTTGGACCAAACCATTTTGTGCTAATATGAGTAATTTCTGGACAGCATAATGAGTGGAAAGGGAGCGTTATCCGTACCCGGCAGGAATTTTTTGGTGGACAAAGTTACCGCTTGCCATTTTTTGGATTTCTCAACTCTAAACAACGAAAGGTGCGCTCAGGAAGAAGAATATGAACAGCGACTCAGACAGTCCGTTACGCAAGATCAGAAACATCGGCATCATGGCCCACATCGATGCCGGAAAGACCACCACCACGGAACGGATCCTGTTTTACACGGGTTTTTTGCACAGAATGGGCGAGGTGCACGACGGCAACGCTTTCACGGACTGGATGGAGCAGGAACGCGAACGCGGGATCACCATCACCTCGGCGACCGTGACCTGCGTTTGGAAAGACACCCGGATCAATATCATCGACACCCCCGGCCACGTTGATTTCACCGCCGAGGTGGAACGCAGCCTGCGCGTTCTGGATGGCGCGGTGGGCGTTTTTTGCGCCGTGGCCGGCGTTGAACCCCAATCCGAAACGGTTTGGCACCAGGCAGACCGCTACCGGGTTCCCCGGCTGGCCTACGTGAACAAGATGGACCGCCCCGGCGCCGATTACGACAGGGTGATCGGCATGATCCACGAGCGCCTGACCCCTCTGGCCCGGGCGGTGAACATACCCATCGGCCGGGAAGACTCTTTTGAAGGCGTGATCGACCTGATCACGATGAGATCCTGGTTTTTCGATCCCCTCACCAAAGGCAGCGAAATCCAGCTGAAAGACATTCCCGCCGAGATGCTGGAATACGCTACCGAGCAGCGTAACGCCCTGCTGGAGAGCATCGCGGAGTTCGATGACGAACTGCTGGCCGCCTATCTGGAAGGGGAGGAGATCCCCGCGGATTGGATCCGCCGCGCCATCCGCAAGGGCACCGTCGCGGGAAATTTCATCCCCGTGCTTTGCGGTTCCTCCCTCAAAAACAAGGGCGTGCAGCTGCTGCTGGACGGCATTCGGAACTTTTTGCCCTCGCCGCTGGAAGTGCCGCCCTGCGAAGGTTTTGACCCCCAGACCCAAGCTCCTGTCTGCCTCGATCCGGAACCCCACGCGCCCTTTGTCGGCCTGGCTTTCAAGGTGCAAACGGACAAGTATGTGGGCAAGCTGGTCTATGTGCGCGTCTATTCCGGCACCCTGAAAAAAGGCGCTTCCTTCAGCAACCAGAGCAACGGCAAGCGCGAGCGCGTGGCCCGCATCCTGCAGATGATGAGCAACCGCAAGCACGATCTGAACGAACTTCACGCCGGCGACATCGGCGCCTTTGTCGGTTGCCGCTTCCTGGGCACCGGCGATACGATCACAGACGGCAGCCTTGATGTGCAGCTGAGCCGGATGCACTTTCCGGACAGCGTGATCTCCATCGCCATCGAACCCCGCACCAAGGCCGACCAGGAAGCCCTCAGCGACGCGCTGGCCCGCCTCGAGGAAGAGGATCCCACCTTCCGCGTGAGCACGGATAAGGATACCGGCCAAACCCTTATCTCCGGCATGGGCGAGCTGCATCTGGAGATCATCGTGGACCGCCTGCGCCGCGAATTCAACGTCTCGGCCAATGTGGGCAATCCGCAGGTTTCCTACAAGGAAACCATCACCCGCGCCGTGGAATGCGAAGATACATTTATCCGCGACATGAACGGCAAGGGCAACTACGCCCGGGTGAGGTTCCGCCTGGTGCCGCTGACGCGGGAAGAACTGCCGGATGACAGGAAAAACCTCTTTGCCAGCCTGGTTGACGCTGAGCAGATACCCCGGGAATACCACAAAGCGATCGAAGAAGCCGCGCTCAACGCCCTGAACGACGGGCCCCTGATCAGCGGAAACCTCGAACGGGTGAAGATCGAACTTATTGGAGGAGACCACAACCCCGTGGATTCCAACGAACTGGCCTTCCGCATCGCCACCTCCATGGCCGTTGGCAAAGGCCTGCGCGCAGCAGCGCCGGTGATCATGGAGCCCTTGATGCTGCTGTCAGTTATCTCTCCGGACGATTTTGTGGGCGACATCATCGCCGATATCAACTCCAAACGCGGCCATATTACCGTGCTGCGCCGGCACAACGAATTCCAGCAGGAGATCGTGGCCGAGGTGCCCCTCTCCGAACTCTTTGGCTATTCCACCCGGATCCGCTCTCTCAGCCAGGGCCGCGCGGTCTATTCCCTGGAATTCCACCAGTACGAGATAACCCCCGCGCAGGTGCAGAGCGCCGTTTTGAAACGCATCCGGGGCTTTGGCTGATAATCTGCTTGACAGAGGCGGAGGGATGCCAAAATTTGTGTTTGTTAAGAATACAAGAACAAGGGGATGGTGATGAAGATTGATCTGACCTATTCAGGCGACAGAGCGCTGATGGTGGTGGAGGGTTTTCTAAACAGCGACAACGCCTCGAAATTGCAGGAAAAGCTGAATGAAGTGCTGCAATCGGACGCGCGCTATCTGGATATTGACCTCTTCGAGTGCAAAAACATCAGCAGCACCGGCATCGGCAAATTGCTTCTTTTTTACAAGGACTTCATCGGCAAGGGCGGAGAGATAGAGGTTATCCGCAGTTCTGACCCTATCTATGAACTTTTCACCATGCTGAAGCTCAACCAGCTCTTCATCGTTAATCTTTAATGACGGCCCACAGAATCCTGATCGTTGACGACAGCCCCGAGATCGCGGAAAGCCTCGGCGCGTTGCTGGCTGCTCACAACTATCGGGTGGATCTGGCCCACAATGGCAGCGACGCCCTGCGCAGGCTGCGAAAAGAACTCTACGACATTGTGGTCTGCGATATCGAAATGCCCGGCATGAACGGCCTCGATTTTCTGGAGCGGATCCGCCGGGACGAACGCGAGCAGGAGGTGATACTGATGACGGGGTTCCTGGAGCAGGAATACTTTGTCCGTGCCATCCGGCTGGGCGCTTCGGACTTCATCAGCAAACCGATCGAGGGTCAGCATCTGCTCAAATCCATCGAGGCCATCATCTCCCGCCTGATGGTTCGCCGCAGCCAGGAGAAAATGCTCAGCAATTTCGACCGGGCGGAGTTTTCCTGCGTGATCGATCCCCTCAAGTTTTCCGGCGCCGGCGTCACCAAGATCCTCAACCCCATCTTGTTCCAAAACCTGGACCTGCCCCACGACACCCTCAGCGATCTGCTCACCTGTGCCGACGAGATGCTGCAAAACGCCTATATCCACGGAGTGCTGGAACTTTCCGAAGCAGAACGCCTCTGCGAACAACACCGCCTGCGCGAGATCATCGCCGCCAAACTGCTCCAGCCACAGGTCGCCGCCCGCCGCATGCGCTTTTCCATGTCCCTGGAAAAGGATAGCGAGTCCATCTCCATCTGCGTGGAAGACGACGGCAACGGCTTCGATCACGAGAGCTGGCTGAAAAAGCTGCAGGGCGAGAACCGCCTGAGCGTGGAAGCCCATGGCCGCGGCCTTGCCATGCTCTATTTTCTTTCGGACCAGCTGGTCTTTGAAAATGGCGGCCGCAAAGTAAAAGTATTGCGCAAGCTCAACGGCCAGCGGAAGATCCAGGCATGACCCTGGCTGGCCTGCTGGCGGATTTGGTTCCCGGCCAAAACCGCTCCGCCGATCTGGACTATCTGCTCTCCGGATTGCTGGATTGCCCCGTTACCCAGCTGCCGCTGCTGCGGGACATGGTGCTGGAGCCTGCAACCGAAGCGCTTTTGACCCAATATCTGGCCAGCCTGCGTTCCGGAACCCCGCCGCAATACATTTTGGGCAAAGCCTGGTTCTGGGGACTTGAACTGCGGGTCGATCACCGGGTTTTGATCCCCCGCCCCGAAACCGAAGGCCTGGTGGAGATAGCTCTTACGCTGCTGAAACCGGATGCCCGGGTGCTGGAGATCGGCACCGGCAGCGGCGCCATCGCCATCGCCCTGGCCAAATCACGGCCTGAGCTCAGGATCATAGCCACGGACATTTCCAACCCCGCGCTGGAACTGGCGCGGGCAAATGCCTCGCGGCACGGCTGCGCGATCGACTTTGTATTGGCAGACCTCTTTCCTCCCGGCGATATCCGCTTTGACCTTGTGATCAGCAACCCGCCCTATGTGAGCCCGGAGGAATACTCTCAGCTGGAACCGGGGGTGCGGGATTTCGAGCCCCCTCTGGCGCTGCTGGCTCAGGAAGATGGCCTGGAATTTTACCGGCGGATCTTCCTTCGGCTCCACAACTATCTGCAGGATGATGGCATGGCGCTCTTTGAACATGGATATTCCCAACGGGCGGGCATCATCAACCTGGGTGCGAAAGCCGGCTTCGATTGCTTCCTGGCCAGCGCTGACCTCGCCGGCCGGAACCGCTACCTGGGCTTAAAAAAGATTTCACCACAGAGAAAAGCAGAGTGACGCAGAGAAAAGCAGAGTTTAACATAACCTGGACTTCAGTCTGTTGGGTGCCCGGAATTCATTCCGAGGCGCAAACAAAGATGCAAAATAGAGAAACAGAGATACAGAGGAAAAAATATTCAACACAGAGGCACAGAGACATGGAGAAAAAGGGATATTTAGCGTTAACCCTGTCTCTGTTCCTCTGTCCCTCTGTTTTAAAAATATCATCATCATATGCAGAGATCAGAAGCAGCGGCAGCAAAGCCCAGGCCGGTGTTACACCCTTTCACCCTTTCACCTTTTCACGAACACAAACCTTTTCCCCTTTTCTCTTTTTCTCCCCTCCTCTCTGTTAAAAAGGATATTATATGGACCGATTCATTATTGAAGGCACTCGCGAGCTCAGCGGCACCATCCAGGTGAGCGGGGCCAAAAACGCCATTCTGCCCGTGATGGCGGCCTGCCTCCTCGCGCCCGGCAAATCCGTGCTGCGCAACGTACCCAGCCTTATCGACCTTAAAACCATGGCCCATCTGCTGCGGGTTTTGGGGGCCCGGGTGGTCTATGAAAACGGCATGATGTCGATCGACTCGTGCGATGTGGTTTTCAACGAAGCGCCCTACGAGCTGGTGAGCAAGATGCGCGCCTCCATCTATGTGCTGGGCCCGCTCTTGGCGCGGCTCGGCGAAGCCCGGGTCTCTTTTCCCGGCGGCTGCGCCATCGGCACCCGGCCCGTGGACCTGCATCTGCAGGCGATGGAAGCCCTCGGCGCCAGCATCGAGATCGAACACGGCTACATCCACGCCAAGGCGGATAAGCTAACCGGAGCGGACATCCATTTTGCCAAATCTTCAGTCGGCGCCACCATCAACGCCCTCATGGCCGCGGTTTTTGCCACTGGCACCACGCGAATGTTCAATGCCGCCATGGAACCTGAGGTGGATTCCACCATCGACCTGCTCAACAAGATGGGCGCGAAAATATCCGGCCAGGGCAGCACCACCCTCAGCATTGAGGGAGTGGAGGATCTCTTCCCGGTGGAAATGGCCATGATCCCGGACCGCATTGAGGCCGGCACCTTCCTCATCGCCGGCGCCCTCAGCACCAAACCGGTCACCGTGGCCAACTGCCAGCCAGCCCATCTGGACATCCTGTTGGAAAAACTGCGCGCTGCCGGTTGCGAACTGGACGTCCAAGCCAGCAGCATCACCGTGGTCCCGCCCCGGGTGATCAAACCGGTGGACATCCTCACCCTGCCCTATCCCGGTTTTCCCACCGACCTCCAGGCCCAGTTCACCGTGCTGATGGCGCTGGCCGACGGCGCCTGCTACATCGAGGACACCATCTTCCCGGACCGCTTCATGCACGTGGCGGAACTCAACCGCCTCCAAGCTGACATTCGCATGGAGCGTAACGTCGCTTCTGTGAAAGGGGTTAAAAACCTCAGCGGCGCGGAAGTGATGGCCACCGACCTGCGCGCCTCCGCGGCCCTCGTCCTGGCCGGCATGGTGGCGGAAGGAACCACTACCGTTTCCCGCATCTACCACATCGACCGCGGTTACGACCGCATCGAGGAAAAACTGAACTCCATCGGTGCCAGGATCACCCGCGAAACCGCCTGATCTGATTTGTCCACTAATTCCACAAATTAACACAAATTTTTTAAAAGAGGGCTAGAGCTGGAGTCGAGCGACGTAGGAGCATCGGCTACAGCATCAGTACCCCTCGGCCACATCATGTCATTCGGGGTGGCGCTTCAGGGCCGGTGCTCCAGAATCCAGGCAGTATGTCCACAAATTACAC
>Ga0172377_10003797_pt1 | contig 15548 bp, 14 predicted proteins | sample Pumphouse3metaG_FD_119749 | JGI IMG/M metagenome (GOLD analysis project Ga0172377, IMG submission 119749) | Leachate microbial communities from a municipal landfill in Southern Ontario, Canada - Pumphouse #3 metaG | ecosystem: Engineered > Solid waste > Landfill > Unclassified | place: Canada...
ATCAATGGAATCCATCCCAACACAGGATGATCAGGACCGACGATCTTCTTGATCTGCTGGTCGTTTCTGATGGAAACATCCAAGGTCTCGACAGCCAGCGCCAATAAAAGGCCCACTGCACAACCGAGTAACAAGGCGACGGCAAGAATAAGCAGTTTATTAGGACTGACGGGATGCAATGGAAGGTTGGCGATGTCCACTACCGTTACGTTTCCAGTGACGGCTGCTTCCACCAACTTGACTTCTTCCAACATATCACGAAGTTTCAAACCGATTGCTTCGAAAATCTGCACATCCCGTTCCAATTCAGAAAGTTGACGTTCCAAAACAGGCAATTTGGAGAGCTCATCAACAAATACTTCTCCTCGTTCCTGAAGAACTTGAATACCCACTTCCGTTGTCAAAGCCTGTACAATGGATTGAATGGTGGTGTCATTTGAATACGCACGGGTAAGCTGCGTCACGCGGTCAAGCAGGTCCTTGGTCGTCTGGGAGATAGCGCTGTTGAGCACATACGAGCGAGAAGAGCTGTTTGAAGAAGATGTTGCAACCGGTACAGCTGAGGGCGAGGTAAGAGACTCATACATGGTCAGCTCTGTCTTCCAAGCAGAGAGTTCCTTCAACTTGACAGCAATGATACTGTCCTTTCGGATATCATCCAAAGAAAGAATCCCTTCAATTCCAGCTGCCTCAAGACCTTCATTGTTCTTCTCCAAAAACACCAAAGATTCCTGCAACTGAAGCTTCAAGGGTTCAAGGCGAAGCGTATAGTAGGAGATCTGTTCAACAAGCAAGGAACTTTTATCCGTAAGTTGGATGATGTCACTGGTTTCCCTAAAATCTCCGAGAGCATCAGAGGCCAGCTGCAGCGATTTATCATTGATGGGAATCTGGGACTCGATGAACACCCTCTGAGCGGTCTTGGAATTCTTGGCAATTCCAGTAAGCAGATTGTCATAGCTTGATGCGAGCGCATTTGCAAGATCTTGCGCAAATGCAGGAACTGCATCAGTAACGGTGATCCGAACAATGTTGGTATCCTTTACAGTGGATACAACGATTCTCTCTTTCACATTTCCCAGAATTTCTTTTTCCGAATAGCTCAGACCCTCTTCATTGACATACGAGCTCAAATCAAGGGTGCTGAGTGCATACTCAATGTTCTTTCTGCTGGTGATGAGTTCGACTTCCGTGGCAATCTTGGTGCTGGAAGCAGAACTCTCCAGCAAATTCTCAATGGATGAGGATTTCTGGATTGGATCGACGAGGACCGTGACTTCGGATTCATACTGAGGGACGGCAATCTGAAGATACCCTGCAGCAAGGGCAACGACCACTACGAACCCTATGACAAACCAACTGAACCGCTGCTTGAAAATATGAAGCAATTCAGCAATGGAGATTCCTTCCTCATTGCTGTCGAATTGATTGAAACCTGTTTGGAATTCTTCCTGCTGACTCATCTATCTCTACCCCTCCTACAGGTTTTTGGCATCTACAAGTGTACTGAATACTACTGCAACAATTCCTAAGATAGAACTCACGAGTCCAAGGACGGCCACCGTAGGAGCTATATCCTTTACAAAGGTGTTTTTTGCTACTGATATGGTCGACTCTGGGAAAACATCGTCTTCGGTATCTACCTTCTTGCCATCGGGGCCCAAAATCTTTATTGATGTGGGAACAGAGGCATCGTCACTGAGTCCACCTGCAAGCGAAAGGTAATAGTTGACTCCCTTATCGGGAACATAGGCAAACACTCCAGGTCGTACCACAGCACCAGAGACAGTAACGAAACGCTGGTTGAAAGGAATGACAAACGAATCACCGGCCTGTAATTGCATCGAACCATTTTCGTCTGTTCCGTACAACACCTGTTGGGCCTTCAAGGGTATGCGTTGATTTTCACGAAGCAGATAGGCTCCATCCAAATCACTTACCGTCATCAAGCGCGGCGATATGGTTTCCAGCATCTGCTTGACTGTTTCTCCTGGATAGAACTGATAAAAGATTCTTCCTGAAGAATTACCCAACAAAGCTGTAGAGGAGAGATTGTCATACGCCTCAGAAGCGGAAACAGCCCCTTCAATAGTTAGGCTTTGGACGGAAGGAGTGATGGTATCCACCACCACCTGATCCATATGGGACAGCTCATAAGGAGAACCTGCAAAGAGATCTGCATAGGCAACTTCCCAAGCACCTGTCTTGGAAATGTAGCGTTGGATGCGAATTTTCTGGACATCTGCACTGGAAAGTACGCCACCACCATAGAAGGTCACCAAATCGCTGAGACTTTCCCCTTCCTTGAGTTGATACGTTCCCGGGGCATATACATTCCCGGAAAGGATGACAATGCGTTCGGATCGTAAAAGCGTAATCACATCCCCACTTCTCAGCAGAGGATCTTGATCCAGCACTCCTTTCCTTAGTGCAAGATACAAATCATACGTATCGGTGGTCCCATCGACATGGGTTATCTTGACATTTCTGGTTGAAGCATATTGCGTAGCGCTTCCGACTACTGAAGAGAGCCGGGAAAGTCCCCAGACAGGTACTACTCGAGTTCCTTCGACTTCACCAATCACCGATACGGAAAAGGCTCCCGTTCCCTTAAGGATCAATTGGGGGTTGGAAAAGCTGTGATAGGTCTGAACCATGCTGAGAATCTGTTGTTTCAACTGATTGAATGTAAGTCCATTGCCTTCGATGGTTCCAAGACCAGGAATAGCAACAGATACTTTTTCATCGGCCTGCAAATCCAAAGTCACTGTATTCATACCATCCAAGTATACCAAGCGGTACATGTCTCCGGGGGTTACTGGATACGATCCATTGCTGATGGCACTCAACACTCTGCTTTCAGCAGTATCAACAACATCTACAGAAGAAAGACCTAGTTGACCTGCATATGTCTGCATGGAAAGCGAGGTGACGGGCGTTACTGTACTTTGAGTCGTACCGAACAAGGGGGAACGAACCACCAATCCATTACCCTCAGAAGCAAATAGCGCCGCCATGAGCATCACAAGCAACAAAGAAACCGTACATCTTTTCCTAATTGTATTCATGCAATGAAATCCTTACGAGATATATCGAGTTTAAGACCTAATGATAGATAGCTTACAGTATAGCCTAAGTTGCTCTATCCTACCACTTGAATAAAAGTCATACAAGTATTTAATTTTAAACACTGTTCATAGTATAAGGTAACTGAAAATCCTTCTTGCTTACCCAGATTCCGATGGCTTCTTTCGGTTTTCCATCCAATCATCATAGAAAAGCTGTTGATTAGACTTTGCAACAAACCGCAGGCACTTGACTCTTCCTCGAAAAAAGCCTCTAAAATCGATGTTTTAGAATTATTGCAACATTTAAGCTCCATTCCATGCGATAATTGCAACATATAATACGTTGTTTTCAGGGGCAACATTCTGCAACAACACATTTCGTTGTTTTTATTTTTAATTTTGTTGTATTTTGTTATTTAAATCATTTATTCTGTCTTTTTTTTAGTTTATTCGTGTTTTCTAATTTTTTTCTGCGTTTTCCCTCTCAAAATGTTTCTAAATATTGTTTTGACAGCCAGAAAAACGTCTCGTATAATTTGAAACAGTTGAACATCTTCGAGTAACATCAACCACATCACGTAATCTTTATTAAGGAGAGAGTCATGAAAAAAGGTATTGTTCTATTGCTGATTGTTCTGATGGTTTCTTCCTTTGCTTTTGCACAAGGATCAAAAGAAGCTGCAAGTACTTCAGGACCACTTAAGGTTGGGGTAGTATATCTCAGCCCTCCTGGAGACATGGGCTACACGTACATGCACGACCAGGGCACAATCGCAGCTGAAAAGCATTTTGGTGACAAGATTCAAGTTATCAGAATGGAAAGCATCCCCGAGAACGAGGACAGCGAAAGAGCCATGGAAAGTCTTGTTGATGAAGGCTGCAAAATCATCTTCGCAAACTCCTACAACTACCAGCAGTACATGCTCAACGTTGCAAAGTCACACCCAGACGTATATTTCGAACATTGCTCTGGATATCTTTCCAATGACAACATGTCCAACTATTTTGGAAGAATGTATCAGATGCGTTATCTCTCCGGCATGATTGCAGGAAAGATGTCCACCTCTGGAAAACTCGGTTTTGTTGGCGCTTACAACACTCCTGAAGTTGTCCGTGGCATCAACGCCTTTGCTCTTGGCGCCAGAGCCGTAAATCCAAAAGCTACCGTAACTGTAGTTTGGACTAACACTTGGTATGACCCTTCCTTGGAACGTCAGGGTGCTGTTGCCCTGCTTGACCAGGGTTGTGATGTCATTGCCCAGCATCAGGACACCACAGAACCTGCCAAGGCAGCTTTGGAACGTGGCAAGTATGCTGTTGGATACAATGCCGACTTCAGAAACATGATTGGTGATGACCGCATCCTCGTTTCCCCCATGTGGAACTGGGGCAACTACATGATTCCTGCAATCCAGAGTGCTATCGATGGTACTTGGAAGAGCCAGAGTTACTGGGGTGGCCTTGAGGACGAAATGATTCACCTCTCCCCCATTTCTCCTTTGGTACCTGCAGATTTCCAGAAGCAGATCGAAGCCAAAACAACTGAAATGCATGATGGAAACTGGGATGTCTTCTGGGGTGCTCAGAAAGACAATACAGGTAAGGTTCGCCAGAATGCAGGTGAGAAAATGTCCGACAACGACATGCTCACCATGGACTGGTTCGTTGAAGGCGTTATCGGTTCTGTCAAATAGCTGAAATTACTCCTAAAATATAAGGACGGGCGATTGCCCGCCCTTACTTCTTTCAAGATATGCCCTCGCCATGAGGGCATACATAAGTGGAAACAACATGCACGAGAATATTACCGACGAAACGCCCGTCGTACGTATGGTAGCTATTACGAAACATTTTCCGGGAGTGCTTGCCAATGATCAGGTGAACCTGACCCTTCGTAAAGGCGAAGTCCTTGCCCTTTTGGGTGAGAATGGAGCTGGAAAAAGTACCCTCATGAACATGTTGGTAGGTCTTTATAGACCAGATAGTGGTGAAATATACATCAACGGCAAACTTGCCGATATCCGCTCTCCTCAAGACTCTATGGCATTGGGAGTAGGTATGATCCACCAGGAATTCATGTTGGTAGGCAACATGAGTGTTGCTGAAAACATCATTCTCGGAATGAAAGACCTTCCCTTCGTTCCTCCCCTGTCTGAGATCAAGAAAAAAATCACCGACCTAAGCAAACGCTATGGGCTGCAAGTGTATCCCGATAAAATCATTCAGGACCTTTCTGTTGGAGAACAACAGCGTGTAGAGATCCTCAAGCTTTTATATCGTGGTGCCGAAATTCTCATTCTCGACGAACCGACAGCAGTCCTTACCCCTGGTGAAGCGAGAGATTTGAATGAAATCATTAAAAAGATGCTGAGTGAAGGCAAGAGCGCCATCTTCATTACCCATAAGATGGATGAGGTTATGGAATTCTCCCATACCGTGCAGGTACTCAGACGAGGAAAAAGCGTCAATGTTTGTCCTACAAACTCCATTAAGCGCGTCCAGGACCTAGCCAACATGATGGTTGGAAGAGATATCCTTTTCTCTCTCGATCGTGGTCCCTATAATCCAGGAAAAATCATGCTGGAAGCCAAAAATTTGGTTATCCAAAGCCTTCAGGGAAATAAAAATGTTCTTGATCATGTATCCTTTGCCATTAGGGGAGGAGAAATTTTAGGTGTTGCCGGGGTTGCAGGAAACGGACAACAACAGCTCACCGAGGCATTGACCGGTCTCATGCATGTTTCCAGCGGTCAGGTTTTGATCAACGGGGAAGACTATACGAATAAAACTCCCCTACAGGTCATTAGAAGTGGAGTCAGTCATATTCCTGCCGACAGAGGTCGAATGGGCGTTGTTGGTGATATGAGTGTCGGCGACAACCTTTCCATGAAGAAATACAGGACGAATGAGCTTTCCAACCACTCGATCATCAAACGTAGTTGGGTACGTCTGTTTGCTGACAAGCTGATAGAAACCTTCGTCATCAAGACACCTTCGCAAGATACCTCGGTAAAATTCCTCAGTGGAGGAAATATTCAGAAGACGATTCTTGCTCGCGAAATTGATTCCTGTGGAGGCATCCTCATTGCAGTCTATCCATCTCGGGGTCTGGATGTTGGAGCAACCGAAGCAGTCAGGCAGAACATCATCAAACAACGGGACAAAGGAAATGCAGTACTTTTGGTTTCCGAAGAACTCGAAGAGCTTTTGATGGTTGCTGATAAAATTGCTGTCATGTTTGAAGGAAGAATCATGGACATCGTGGATGTGAAAGATGCCAAAACTGAAGAACTCGGGATGCTTATGGCTGGTGTCGAGAGGAGGGATATATGAGATTTGCCTTGGAAAAACGGGATGGAAAATCTCGAAAAATGACCATTCTGGTTCCTATATTCTCCTTGATCATTTCTTTTCTTTTAGGAGCCATCGTATTGGCGATTTCCAATGCGAACCCCATACAGACCTATGGAGCCATGATCAAAGGTGCATTCGGCAGCCCGACCAAGATTCAATACACGATAGCAAAGTCCATTCCTCTTTTACTCTGCGGTCTTGCAGTAGGTATCGCATTCCGCCTGAAGTTCTGGAACATCGGAGCTGAAGGTCAATATGTTAGCGGTGTCATCGGCATCACGTGGGTCATGCAGTTTTGGACTTTTCTCCCCCAATGGGCGTACCTTCCTGTCGGAATAGTCATGGGTATCCTCTTTGGGGCCTTCTGGGGAGGGATTCCTGGTGTTCTCAAAGCCCAGTGGGGAGTTGATGAAACCCTTGCCACCCTGATGATGAATTATATCGCCATTGGTTTTGCTGAATACCTATACTTCAATGCTTGGAAAGCTCCCCGAGGAAACATGGGAACCGTCCGCTATCCTGAGTTTGCTTGGTTGCCCAAAATATGGGGAAAAGTACATAGCGGAGTATACTTCGCACTCATTCTGGTGGTGGTGCTCTGGTTTGTACTCTACAAGACCCGGTGGGGTTTTGAGTTGAACATGATCGGCAAGAACCAAAGAGCTGCCCGTTGTCAGGGAGTTTCAATCAAGAAGAACATCATCTTGGCAATGTTGCTCTCCGGTGGTATCGCTGGTCTTGCTGGAGCCATCGACTCCGCTGCAGTCACACACTGTCTCACCAAAGGTGTAAATTCGGGATATGGATTTACCGGTATCATCATTGCCTGGATGGCAGGACTCAACCCCTTTGTTTCCATCTTCATCGCCATCATCATGGCAGCTCTGGAAACCGGTGGAGATGCCCTGCAGATCACCCTCAAGCTGCCTTCTGCAATGGGTGAGGTCCTACAAGGTCTCATTCTCATTCCGCTCTTGGCCGGCAGTGTTTTCACTGAGTACAAATTGATTGTTTTAACTAAACAAAAAGAGGAGGTCCTATGAACTTTCTAGACTTTTTCACAAGACTACTTGCAGTCACCCTAGCCATGGGAACCTCACTCACCTATGCAACACTAGGAGAGGTCTATACACAAAAAACAGGAGTCCTCAACCTTGGCATGGAAGGAATCATGCTCATGGGAGCCTTATCTGGATTTGCCACCGCCTACTCTACAGGAAATCTTGTCTTGGCTCTGGTTATCGCCATGTTGGTAGGCGGGCTGTTTTCTTTCATTCATGCTTTCTTGTGCATCACCATGCGTGCCAATCAGGTTGTATCCGGGTTGTCCATCACCATGCTCGGTACAGGTCTGGCTAACTTTCTCGGCCAGAGGCTCGGACCTGCATCCAACAATTTCAATCTTGCAGGCATGAACCTTCCTTCAAAATTCAATAACATCTCCATTCCTGGCTTAAGCAACATTCCAGTCCTTGGAGCCCTGTTTGATGTCAGCATTCTCACCTATGCTCTGTATTTCATCCTTCCTTTCGCTTGGTTCTTCATGTACAAGACCAAACATGGAATGGTGGTGCGTGCAGTAGGCGAAAATCCCAGAACGGCTGCTTCAATGGGAATTTCGGTGTCAAAAATACGATATCTGTACACTACCATCGGAGGTATGTTTGCAGGAATCGGTGGAGCCTGTCTTTCATTAAGCTTCACTCCTAGCTGGAATGAAGGCATGACCGGAGGTAAAGGCTGGATTGTCATTGCATTGGTCATCTTTGCTACCTGGAATCCAGGAAAGGTTGTCATTGGAACCTTGATCTTCGGTGGAATCACCAGTCTCCAGTTCAGTCTTCAGGCAGCGGGTTTCAAAATGGTCATCCCTACTCAGTTCCTTGGTTTTTCTCCGTATCTCATCACGCTGGTCGTCTTGAGTGCAATGACCATCATCAACGGAAAGAAGAAAGGGTCTTTTGCTGCTCCAGCTGCACTATCCACTCCCTTCGCCATCGATGACAAATAGAAAGAAATACTCCTTTGTTTTCATCAATGGGACCTTACGGGTCCCATTTTTTTGTCTTGCACTCCTTTTTTGAAAAAGATAGGATGCTGATATGAGTGAATCCAGTAAAAAAACCAACGCCATGAGGATACTTGAATCCTTGAACATCAACTACGAAGTGGTGACGTATGAGTGGGATGAAGAACATCTGGATGCAGTCCATGCAAGCCAGATGGCAGGGCTTTCCAGCCAACAGGTGTTCAAGACCATCGTCATGCAGGACAGCTCTCAGGCAGTGTTTGTATTCTGCTTGCCTGCAGACTTTTCTGTCAGCCTCAAGAAGGCACGAGCCCTCACCAACAGCAAGGATATCGACTTGATCAAGATGGACCGCCTACAGCACACTACAGGGTATATCAGAGGAGGTTGTTCACCTCTTGGCATGAAGAAACACTTCCCTACATTCATTGAAGAGTTGGCCCAGTTGGAAGAATATATTTATGTGAGTGCAGGCCAACGGGGAATCCAGTTGAAGATAAAACCCGATGACCTGGTCATGGCGTCACAAGCAGTGTACGCAGACTTTACCTAAGCATGTCTGTTCTGACTGGTAAAGAATCTTCTGAGCCTTCTACTGACAGTAACCCCAGACAGAAGAATCGACAGGATGATTGCAGCGGAAAAAAGACTTATAGACCAGCGAAGCGCCCAGTATCCATACCAATAATGGGTAAGGAACAGGTCGAGGGCTGTAAAAGTGAAAAACAGCACGATAAGGCAAAAGAACACAAGATCAGCTAGAGGAATTCTGGTTCGTTTCCTGGTGAGGTACAAGACAAAAAACAAAGCCACTCCACAAAACAGCACAGCAGAGGTCGGAAGTGCGACAGGGAGAAACCACGTGAGATTCCCTTTTACCACCAAATTGATCAAGACAATGTACAAGAGGTATACCGTCCCCATTTTCACTGCAGTTGCAATGGGATGAGCGTGTGCGGTTTTTGATACGGGAAATACGGCAAGCACCCAAAGCAAACAAAGACCTCCGGTTGCAATAAGAGACCAAGTTGCAGAACGATCATACAAATCAATGCCCAAAAGGAACACGGCAGCCAGCCCCATATGCACTGAAGCCTGGACAAAATACGTGTGTTTGGCAACAAAGGCCATGATGAGGATCAGAGCGGCCATCATGATGCTGAACAAGGGAATGAATCCATGGGAAAAATTACCCGAGAACCACATGGTGAGGGCGACGGTTATTTCACTTATGATCAACAAGGAAAGAATGAGCTCTACAATTCCTTTACTGGTTTTATTGAACCCTCCTGTTCCTTTCTGGGGCATGGGAACAGGAAACAAGGGTTCTTCTTTCTGCTCATGAATATCGCAAGGAAGATTTACCTTGGTATGGCAGAGAGGACATTCTTCAGCGCCATTCTCCAATTTAACTCCACATTTTATACAATAGGCCATACAGTACTCCTAAACTTCATTGGATCGGTTGGTCGATATCTCTACAGGTATTCCATCTTCTACAAGAAACGTACAGAACAACCTTTCGAGTTCAGTATCAGCATTAAAAAAACTGGTGAAGTTGACCACAACTTTGTCTTTCCAACCAATCACGGCCAAAGCCACTTTGTTCAACTGTCCAGGACAGAGGTAAAAATCCATTCTTGAAAGCGAATCCTGCAATTCCTCAGGCATCTGCACATACCCAAGATTCGAAATCACTGCAGAATACAGGTCATCACCAAGAGAATTCGACAACAACTTGAAAAGAGGATTCTTGATGATGTTGGGAGCGAACCTCATCAGGATATGCCGCTCCCCTCCTACATTTCTTTTTATCTGGCTACGATTGCGCTTGGGGTCTTGGGAAAGAGCCAATTCAAGACGTACTTTCTTGAGAATTTCGTCGAACGTATACTCGCCAAGCGCCGGCTCAATACCAACGACAGCGAACAGGGTGAAGTTCCTCATGGTGTCATAATGAAATATCTTTCTCAGGTTCATGGGTATAGAAAGCCGTATCGGCTTACGTTTTTTCTGAACAGGAACCTCTTGCTTCTGAAATTCCTGCAAAGTCCAAATGAGCAAAGAAGAAAGATACTCGGTGATGGTGGCTCCCCGTTCCTTCGCTCTCTTGCGCAACGCTTGCCCATCGAGCATTGCACTGATGACTTTCACCCGGTCATCATAACTTCCCTTACCCACACGATGGTAGGTAGACCCTGTAGAAGGAGAACCTGGAAGATTCTTGTCATACAGATGCTGAAAAGGGTCGCTGAATTCCTGCTTTGAGGGTTTTGAAGAGAAATCCAGTGCACCACTGAAGGAAAAATCTGCAATACCTGCAAGATGACAATACTGCTGTACGATCATCTTCAAATACACCAGAGCTCCAGAACCATCGGTTAAGGAGTGAAAGCATTCCAGCGCTATCCTGTGGTTGCTGTACAACACCCTGAAAAGATACCCATTGTTATCCTTGAAGTTAAACCTTGCCGAGGGGTATGAACCTTCTGGGTGAATGACAGGTGGTTTGTCATTGGGAGAGAGATAATACCAAAAAAAGCCTTTATGCAGACTGACTTTTGCGTATGAACAACGTTGCAGGGTATCCTGCAACGCCAATTCTAAAACCTGTGGTACTATTTCCTGTTCCAAATCCACCGAAACCCGGAAGGTATTGGCGTTGAACTTTGCCTCCGTAGGAGGATAAATAAGGGCTGAATTATCGAGGGCAATGAAGCCCTCAGGAGCATAACTTTGTACTTTTATCATCAGATCTCATCGTTTCTCTTCCCATGCTTGTAGAATGGGGTTTTCACGAGTTTGGCTCGTTTACGGTTTCCATGAATTTCGATTTCGAGTTCATCTCCGATTTTCAGTCCAGAATTTCTTTCTATCATGACATAGGCACAGAATTTTTGCAGCGTTGGGCTTTTCGTCCCGCTGGTAACAAACCCAATTTCCTTTTCACCAAGGAAGACCTTGCATTCGGCACGGGGCACTGCTTTATCGACCATTTCAACACCACGAAGGGTACGGGGAATCCCTTGTTCTTTTTGAAGGGAAAGTGCTTCCTTTCCGCAAAAATCTTCTTTTTCCAGATGTACGAATATGCCGAGATTAGCTTCCAAAGGGGTTATCGTATCGCTGATTTCATGTCCATACAAAGGAAGTTTTGACTCCATCCGCAAGGTATCTCTGCACCCAAGTCCACAGGGAAGGATTCCTTCGTCTTTTCCTGCACTCAAGAGCATATCCCAAAGTTGGGGACCGTCTTTTGAAGCACAATAGAGCTCAAACCCATCTTCACCTGTATAGCCTGTACGACTGACCAAAGCCATCACTTCACCTACAGCACAGGGGGAACGGTAGGTAAAACTTTGGATGGTATCACAATCGGGAACCAATTTTTGTAGAACCTTACAAGCAAGAGGACCTTGTAAGGCCAGTTGTACCGTCTTGTTCGAAAGATCCGAGACCATCGGTTTTTCAGATGCCTTTGGATTGAGTTCTTGAATCCAAGCAAGGTCTTTTTCAATGTTTGATGCATTCATCACTACAAGATAGGAAGTACGGTCACGGCAATAAATGAGTAAATCATCCACCACCGTACCGTTAGGATAGCACATCATGGTATACATGACCTGTCCTGAACTCATGGTATGTATAGCGTTGGTGCACAGATAATCAAGATACTCTGTAGCATTTTCTCCACTTACCAGACACTCACCCATATGGGAAACATCAAAGAGTCCGACTTTCGTCCTCACCGTTTCATGTTCTGCAAGGATTCCTGCAGAAAAATTAACGGGAAGCTCCCAACCCCCGAAGTCAATGAGTTTCACTCCTTCGTATTGGCTGTATAGGTCATATAACGGTGTACGTTTCATCCTTTTTCCCTTCCTGTTTTGTTTTATAAGAGTGCAATCATCTCAATTTCTACTGCTACGTCCTTCGGGAGCTTCGCAACCTGAACGGCAGAACGGGCAGGAAGGATACCTTCGGTGAAGAAGCTGGCATATACTGCATTTACAGCAGCAAAATCATCCATGTTTTTAAGAAAGACGGTTGCCTTCACGACCTTTGAAAGATCAGAACCAGCTTCACCAAGAACTGCCTTGAGATTCTCAAAAACCTGTTTGGCTTGGTTGGCAGCATCACCGCCGACAAGTTCATTGGTTTTCGGATCAACAGGAAGTTGCCCTGAGGTAAAAATAAACGGAGCTGCTATCACGGCCTGACTATAAGGTCCAATGGCACCTGGTGCTTTATCTGTGTTTACTTGCTTTTTTACGATTGAATTGCTCATTTTCAAATATCTCCTATGCCTTAACAATACCCCCTGTAGAGTTCTCTTGCAAGCAGTTATAGATGGTAGTATTGTGTCTCTATGCATATGATGATCATTTACGGCAGCCCACGAAAGCATGGGAATTCAGCGACAATTGCCAAAGAGTTTGCAGAAGAAGCAAAAAATTCGTATTCAGTGGAACCCATTTATCTCCAAGACCTAGATCTACAGGGCTGTAGGGGATGTACATGGTGTAAGGCAAACGGAAAATGTATTATCGACGATGGCATGAACGATATTTGTGAGAATATACCGAAGACTGATGCGCTTTGTTTTGTCTCTCCTGTCTACTGGTGGGGTATATCAGCGCAACTCAAAACCTTTCTTGACCGTCTTTATCAGATGGAATCCCGAGCATTGAAAGGTAAAAAGTTTTTTCTGATCGTGACCGGAGAGGATACACTGGACGGTATCCAATACAAGCTCATCAAAGAGCAGTTTGAAGCTATCTGTGACTATACCGGGATGGAGTTTGCAGGGTATCTTCCTGTTTGTGCCGATGATGGCAATCCTGCCAAAGAAAATGCAGAAGCACTCTCTTTGGCACGAGCATTGTCTATAAAAGCGTAAGCAGTTCATCCGCCTGAGAGATCACCGCCATCATGTCTTTGGTTTTCTGCTGCCCTTTGGGAAATCCAAACCCATAGTCTACAGCAATAAAGGATACCTTTGAGCCCAGAGCCCCATTGAGATCATGCACTGTATCGCCGATCAACACAGATTCAGAGGGAAGTACGGAAAGGTCTTCCAAGACTTTATTGACGATATCAGATTTAGTGAGTTTTGACTCCAAATCCGCTCCTCTGATGGAATCAAAGAAGGAGGAAAACCCGAAATGGTCCATCATGCTCTTCGCTAGAGACTCATGCTTGAGTGTTCCAACAGCAAGGAGATATCCTTTCTGTTTTAATTGAGCAAGCGTATCCTTCATTTTCGGATACTCCTCGGCATTGTACTGTCCACTCTTTGCATATTCCGCGCGATAATACTCAATGGCCTTTGGAATCAGGTCTTTATCGAGGTTATAGGTATTGATAAAACAATCAATAATCGGAGGACCGATGAATTTACTCAATTGGTTGATGTCGTGTTCAGGAGCATGTCCAACTGCCTGAACTGCCTTATTGGCAGTAGCAAAAATTCCAGGCGAGGTGTTCATCAAAGTTCCATCAAGGTCAAATATTACTAGCTTTACGTTCATACTTGAACCATATGTAAAATCCAATCTTGTATCAACCCGTTTGAAACAACCAAATCACATCTTTCATCGGTTAACAATTGCAGAGGATCTGCACTTGCTACCTTACCACCAGCTTCCTGTACAAGTATCATTCCCGCCGCCATGTCATAGTATCCCAGGCAGAGTTCATAATATCCATCCAAACGTCCTGATGCTATGTAGCTGAGTTCAAGGGCACAGCTGCCAAAAGAGCGGATGTCGCTTGTTGCGGCAAAAAGTCTCTTTTCCTTCTCAAAATACGCATCACTGAGTTCATGACGCCGGTGGGGAGGTACGCATACCATGAGAGCCAACGCAGGATCAGCAACTTCAGAAACCTTGATCGGAGCACCATTCAAGAACGCTCCTTTCCCTTTGCTCGCCCAAAAAAGTTCATTCTGGCGGGGATTGAATACTACACCAACCAAGGGTTGATGCTTTTCAATCTCCCATGCAATGCTGATGGTATAGTTGGGAATTGAACGAAAGAAATTGGTGGTACCATCGATCGGGTCGATGATCCATCGTCCATGTTCACTGTTACCGCTTGAGCCTGTTTCTTCACCGAAAATCGCATCAAGAGGAAACCGTTCTTTGATGATTGAGATGATGAGTTTCTCAGATGCTTTATCTGTATCGGTCACGAAATCATTCGTATGTTTGCTTGTAAATGCAATAGTTCCTGTTTTACCTGCTGCGAGAACCAATTCTCCAGCTTTTTTCGCAGCTGATAAAGCTACTTCCAAGTGTTGTGCGATGAGATCATCCACTATCGTTTTGCCTTTTTCCTTTCCATAATTCTGTCCCCAAGATTTACTACATATTTCCAATCAGACGGAGAAAAATCCTCTTGTCGTATGGTCAATTCTTCTGCTTTGAAGAGATTCCCTGATGCTGTATAGCTGAGATAAAGTGTTTTCCAAACAGATTTTCCCTGGGTATACATCACAGCTCCTACATTATTCTTCCTATCCCAAGCACGCAGCATATCATTTCGTCCCGTAATCAACACGATGGTCAAATCAAGACCAGGAATGGTGAACATCTTGTCTTTATCGTCTAAAAGTTGCGCTTGTCTTGCCTGCTCGATAAGATTTGCTGTTCCCTTAAGAATATCTTCCTTGGCAGTTTTGCAAAAATCAAAGAATACATTATCCCCACAATCTTCCAGCTCACTGAGGATTTCTCTCAAACGAGCGGGAATCGTCCCTTCCAAACAGGATTCAACTTCTTCAAAAAGCACTTCTTTTTCGATAACTGGAGGTGATGCTGGAGTATGAGTATCGGTGGTTTTTGCTATGGTCTCTGCAAGAATGAACCGAGGCCCCCCACCACCTTTCAAAGGAGGTTCGTCAGATGCTCCGGATTCTTGATCTTTCACCTCACCAACTGATGAAGGTATCATAGCAAGTCTGTTGTCGAGCTTTTCTTCCACTACAGGAGGTTCTTCCACTACAGGAGGTTCTTCCACTACAGGAGGTTCTTCCACTACAGGAGGTTCTTCCACTACAGGAGGTTCTTCCACTACAGGAGGTTCTTCCACTACAG
>Ga0172377_10003798_pt1 | contig 15547 bp, 8 predicted proteins | sample Pumphouse3metaG_FD_119749 | JGI IMG/M metagenome (GOLD analysis project Ga0172377, IMG submission 119749) | Leachate microbial communities from a municipal landfill in Southern Ontario, Canada - Pumphouse #3 metaG | ecosystem: Engineered > Solid waste > Landfill > Unclassified | place: Canada...
AATGAATGTAATATCCGTGAAGGAGAAACCGGAGACTGCAGAAACCGTATTAATCATAACGGCATATTATATACAATTGCATATGGAGATCCATGTGTCGTTAATGTTGATCCTGTGGAAAAGAAACCATTACTTCATTTCCTGCCGGAAAGTAAATGTTTCTCTATTGCAACAGCAGGATGTAATTTAGCCTGTCTGAATTGTCAGAACTGGACAATTTCACAGAAGAGTCCCATGGAAACGGAAAATATTGATTTGCCTCCTGAAAAAGTTGTTTCTTCATGCAGGCAGGCAGGATGCTCTTCTATAGCCTATACATATTCCGAACCCATAACCTATTACGAATATACCTACGATACTTCTGTTATTGCCCGTCAGCAGGGTATCCGTAATATTTTAGTATCTGCAGGATATATTAATCCGGAACCTCTGCGAAAATTATGCAAAGTTATTGATGCGGCTAATATAGATTTAAAATCTTTTAGTAATGAAATATATTTAAAACTGAACGGCGGAAAATTACATCCTGTTTTAAATACTCTTAAAACATTAAAAGATGAAGGAGTCTGGCTGGAAATCACAAACCTGGTTATCCCTTCCTGGAATGATGATCCTGACATGATAAAACGTATGTGTAACTGGCTCTATGAGAATGGATTTGAAGATACTCCGCTTCATTTTAGCAGATTTTTCCCGATGTATAAGCTGACACAGCTTCCGCCTACTCCTGTAAATGTTTTAAAGAACGCCAGAGAGATTGCCATTAAGGAAGGACTGAAATACGTTTATGTCGGTAATGTACCTGAGCTGGACATGGAAAACACCATCTGTCCAAAATGTCACAAAGTAGTTATTAAACGGCGCGGATACAGGATTATGGAAAATCATATAAAAGACGGAAAATGTGAATTCTGCGGCGGGAAAATTGCCGGAGTCTGGAAATAATTTTGTGAATTCAAAATTATCGTCGGGTGTTGTTAAATCACTCATTGGAGTAAATTTATAATCGCCGGTTTCTTCTTTTGTCTGTATATAAACTTTATAAAATCTTTTTGCTTGATATTAAGTTCAATCATATAATTTATTTTGTGTATTTACTTGTGGATTATATGTTTTATATTTGATACTGATTTTGTGAGAGGTTTGAGAGATTAAATTATAATCTTTAATCAAATAAACAGAAATGGGTAGAATTTTTCACTGATTTAATTATATATAATCCTATTTCTATAAAAATGCATTAGCAATTTGAAATCAGGAGATTATAGAATTGAATAAATTTTAACCAATGAAATATTTACAAATTTTATTGTTATTGTTAACGATTAGTGCCTGCAATTTATTCCATACTAAAAGCCAGGATGTAAAATTTGAGACTGACGATTCTGCCCGGTGGATTACCGATACACTTAGATTACCGTCTTGTGATTCATTATTTTATCTGGACAATCCGGCACCGCTATTCAGGAAAGAATTTGTATCAGATAATGACGTTCGGAAAGCTACACTTATAATTACGGCAGCCGGTTATTATAAAGCTTCATTAAATGGGTTACCCATTGGCAAAAATGAACTGGATCCTGCATGGACTGATTTCAGCAAACGTATTTATTATTCGGAATATGATGTTACATTACTTCTAAAAAATGGAGGAAATTGTTTAGGTATTTCACTCGGAAATGGTTTTTATAATCCTCTGCCTATGAGGAAATGGGGAAATAGAAATTTGCGTAATGATCTTGCAAAAGTTGGAAAACCCACTTTTATTTCCAGGTTACATATACAATATAAAAATGGGAAATCGAAAGAAATTGTTTCAGATAATACATGGAAATATACTTATGGTCCGTTTATAAAAAATCATGTTTACACGGGTGTTGTTTATGACGCACGTCACGAAGTTTCCGGATGGAATAAAACCGGTTTTAATGATACAAAATGGAGTCCGGCAATAATTGGAGAAAATCCAGGAGGGAAATTACAGAAATCGTTTTCGCCACCTGTTCAGGTAACAAAAAAAATTACTCCTGTTGCTTTTTCATCGCCTCAAAAAGGAATTTATGTAGTAGATATGGGAGTGAATTTTACCGGTACTTACAAAATAAAATTATCAGGAAATATTGGTGATACTATTACTTTTCGTTTTGGTGAACGCATATACGACGATGGGCAATTAAACCCGATGACCACTGTCACAGGACAAATTAAACAAAAAGGAGTTGGAGGCCCGGGGGCTCCTGAAATTGCATGGCAGACAGATAGCTATATTATAGGTTCTGATAAAGAAGTATGGTTTAAGCCTGAGTTTACTTTTCATACCTATCGATACATGGAAATTTCAGGTTTAAAAAAACAACCCGTATTATCCGATATTGAAGGATTATATATTCACTCTAATGTTGAGAATAAAAATAGTTTTGTCTGTTCGTCTGAATTACTTGATTCAATACAGCAGGCAACAATACGTACTTTCCTTTCAAACCTGATTAGTGTTCAGTCGGATTGCCCGGCACGCGAAAGATTTGGATATGGTGGCGATTTAAACGCAACCTGTGAATCGTTTATTTATAATTTCGATATGCAATCGTTTTACCGAAAAACCATTTTTGACTGGGTAGACGCCATGAACGATAATACTTTTGTAGATACTGCTCCTTTTACCGGTATAAAATATTGCGGAATTAGCTGGGAGTCAGCTTTTTTGATTACACAGTATTATCTGTATTTATATTACAACGATACAGAATTGATTAAAAAGCTATATGAAACGGATAAAAAATGGATGGATAAAGTTGCACGTATTCACCCTAAAGGAATAGTTAATAATGGACTGAGTGATCATGAATCAATGATACGCGTTCCGGTACAACTAACCGGTACATGTCATTATTTACAATGTGCAATAATTATGAAAACATTTGCAAATGTAATGGGTGATAAGGAAGATGAAAAAAAGTTTGAAAAGCTGGCTAAAAAATTAAAAGGCATTGTTAAATATAAATTCTGGGATAAGCCGGTGGAAGGTAAAATAAACAGACAGACATTGTTTGCCACTTTATTATACTATGGGATCATTCCTGAGAATGAAAAAGCAGCGGCTAAAGATTCTTTAATAACGGCTGTCAAAGATGGTCCTTCAAGGCATTTTAGTACCGGAATATTTGGTACAAAATATATTCTGGAAGCTCTTTCAGAAAATGGTTCTTCAAATATTGTTTACAATATTGTAAACAGTACCGAATATCCGGGCTGGGGCTTTATGATTGACAGGGGGGCAACTACCTTATGGGAAACATGGAAAGAAAGTGATAATACCTATTCAAACTGTCATCCTATGTTTGGTTCCGTATCCGAATGGTATTATAGATGGCTGGGTGGAATTCGTCCTATTTCGGAAACTCCAGGATTTAAAAAATTTATATTAGCCCCTTCAACACCCGAAGGATTAAATTTTGTAAATTGTACATATTGTTCCCCATTTGGAAAGATTGTTTCAAATTGGGAAAAAGAATTTTCGGGTGATTACTGTTACAATATGACAATTCCGTCAGGAAGTACTGCAAAAGTTACGATACCTAAGGAACCGGATCAGAAAATACGAATTATGAAGGGAAACAGGAATGTTGAACCGGATAAAATTGAAGGCTTGCAAAACGTAAAATTTGAATTAACAGAAGGAAAATATGTGATTACTGTTTCGTTAAAATAAAGATTAAAATTCTTATAGTGACAGACAGTTTCAGAATATAATATTAAGATCACTCCTAAAAATCGGATAAACAAACATATATAATATATATTAAAATACTTGTTCTGTAATTATGCAATATTCGTTTGTTAATTAATAGTTTATATGCTGTTTTTATAATAAATTTAATCAACCTTTAAATACCTATATGTTAAGATTAAAACTAAATTAACCAAACCAGCTATTTTAACAATGTTTAAAATTATTCAAGTAATGGGAGAGCAGGTTCTAATTTTACTATTCATACAAAGATCTATGTTATCCATTTATTTGATTTTTTTTACAGAATCTCTTCTAATCAAATTTGGTTTTAAAAGAATATGAGCAGGATCAAGTTTTTTATTATTTAATAAAGAGAGTATAAATTTTGCGGCTATTTTACTTATATCTCTGACTGGTTGAGCGATACATGAAAGAGGCGTTGATAAATAATCAAGATAAGGATGATCATCAAAAGTTAGAAGGGAAATATCTTCTGGAATCCGTATATTTTTTTCTTTTAAAGCTTTCATACAACCCATAGCAATGGTATTACTTAGAGTAAAAATTGCTGTTGGTATCTCTTTTTTTTGAAGTAGTAAGTTTGTTTCCAGATATCCATTTTCAAAAGTAAAATCATTGCCAACAATATTCTTTTTTTCTGTTTTTAGATTCTTCATAGCATTTTCAAATCCTTTTACTCTCAGTTTATTTGGGGTTGAATGCTGAACTCCCTGAATACATGTTATTGCAGAATGTCCATTATCTATAAGGTGTTTAGTCGCCATGTAGGCACCTTCATAATTATCTGTCGAAACATAAGGTATATCTAATTCTTCAAAATAACGGTCAATACAGATTAATGGCAACCCGTTATCGTATAACGAAAGAATATTGTCAGACCTTATTCCACATGGAACAATAATTAATCCTTCAATGTTTCTACCGATTAATAGTTTTAACTCCATATTCTCCATATCAGCATTTTCATCGCTGTCTCCAATAATTGTGATATACCCGAATTTTCTAATTTCTGCATTTATATCACTCACAATTTCAGCAAAAAATGGATTTTTTAAAGAAGGAACAATTAATGCTATTGTACCACTTTTACCAGATCTTAAATTTGCAGCAAATTGATTAGGTATGTAATTAAATTTTTTTGCTGCATCTTCAATTTGTTGCTGGGTTTTTTTGCTAATTCTGTATTCCTTAGCTTTCCCGTTCAAAACTCTTGATACAGTTGTAATTGAGAGTCCTGTTTTTTTAGCTAAATCAGTTATGTTAATTTTATGATTATCCATATAATATTGAACAAACGTTTATGCAAATGTAAATATTTTCCTTCTTTTTTTTAACACAACAAACTATTGAAATTATACAATATTAATTGATATAGCTTATAAACAATGACTTAATGTATACAAGAACAATAATATTAATAAAAAAATTAAAGAACAAACGTTTGTTCTATAAATTTGTTTTTATATGTTTGTATAGAAAATTATAGTAATAATCTTTTAAAGGTTTTTATTGATAAAATCAAATCGGATCACTATATGCAAGCTGCATATGAAACATTGCTCTTTGACAAAAAATAAGAATTAATATGTGGAGATTATGGTTAATTAGTTAAATCGTGATGCTGTTTTCAAGGATTTGTATGTAAAAACAGTTAAATGAAAGTCACTTTATAATTAATTTATAATCGAGAATATGAAAAGTAGTTTTATGCTGGAAATATCATTTTTTACTCATTTAATAAAAATTATTTACGTATGAAAAACAGAATAACCGTATTAGGAAGTAGCAATACCGATATGGTAATAAAAGCTGAAAGGTTGCCTGTTCCGGGAGAGACGATTCTTGGCGGTAAATTTCTTATGAACGCTGGAGGGAAAGGTGCAAATCAGGCAATTGCTGCCTCAAGACTTGGCGGAGACGTTACATTTATTTGTAAAACAGGAGATGATTTGTTTGGTAATCAATCAGTTGAGCTTTATAATAAGGAAAATATCAATACTGACTTTATTTTTAAGGATGATAAATTACCATCAGGTGTGGCATTAATTACAGTAGATGATAATGGTGAAAACTGTATTGTTGTTGCTTCCGGAGCAAATTTCTCATTAAGTATATCTGATGTTGATTTGGCAAGAGATGCTATTGTAAACGCCGGATTATTGTTGATGCAATTGGAAACTCCCGTTGAAACAGTTTTGTATGCAGCCAGATTAGCAAAAAAGCATGGGGTTAAGGTTCTTCTTAATCCTGCTCCTGCTCAGTCTATTCCAGCTGAACTTGTCTCACAGTTATACATGATTATTCCCAATAAAACGGAATCAGAAAGTCTTTCAGGAATTGAAGTTACAGACTGGGAATCAGCAAAATGCGCGGCGGATAAAATTTGTGAGTTAGGAGTTAAAGTGGTTGTTATTACACTTGGTTCGATGGGGACTTTGGTGAAGGATGGCGATCAATATTACGAAATCTCTGTTCCTGTTAAAGTTGATGCTGTTGATACGACTGCTGCCGGTGATACTTTTTGTGGAGCTTTATGTGTGGGTATTTCGGAGGGAATGGATTTGCCTGATGCCGTAGGTTTCGCCAATAAAGCTGCCGGAATTTCCGTCACAAGGATGGGTGCACAGGTATCAATACCATATCGTAAAGAGTTGAATTAATAATTTTAAATCATAAAAAAATAACAACTATGTTTATCGTAAATAATTACATTTTGGCTGTGATATTTTGTGTAATCACGATGATTTGCTGGGGATCATGGGCAAATACACAAAAACTGGCTGGCAAATCATGGCGCTATGAACTATTTTATTGGGACTATGTAATTGGTCTTTTGGTTATGTCGCTTATTTTTGCTTTTACCCTGGGAAGCTTTGGTTCCAATGGGCGTGGATTTATGGAAGACCTTGCACAAGCTGATTTTAAAAATATTGGAAGTGCCTTCCTTGGAGGGATAATTTTTAATGGCGCAAATATTCTGTTGTCATCAGCAATTGCAATTGCAGGAATGTCGGTTGCATTTCCTGTAGGTGTTGGATTGGCTTTGGTTCTTGGGGTTATTATTAACTATATAGGGTCTCAAAAAGGTGATCCATTATTTTTGTTTATGGGCGTTGGCTTGATAACTATTGCAATTATACTTAATGCATTGGCTTATAAAAAGGCTTCATCAAATTCGACAAAAATTACAACTAAAGGGATTTTGGTCTCTGTTCTGGCAGGTTTATTGATGTCTTTCTTTTATCGTTTTGTGGCAGCATCAATGGACTTGGATAATTTTGTAAATCCGGCCCATGGGATGATGACACCTTATACTGCAATGGTGATTTTTTCACTCGGAGTTTTCATTAGCAACTTTCTTTTTAATACTATTTTAATGAAAAAACCAATCAGTGGGGAACCAACAAGCATTAAAGCCTACTTTAAAGGGAAGTTCTCTATACACTGGGTTGGAATACTAGGTGGATCTATCTGGGCCATTGGAAATTCACTAAACCTTATTGCAGCCGGAAAGGCTGGTGCAGCTATATCTTATGGATTAGGTCAGGGAGCCACACTCGTTGCAGCCCTTTGGGGAGTATTTATCTGGCGTGAATTTAAAGGTGCGCCCAAAAGCACCAACGTTATGTTATCTGTCATGTTTATATTCTTTCTGGCTGGAATTATATCAATAATTTTTGCAGGTCAGTAGGGCAAGTAGGTAGTTTGTATCATTAACATGCCGGGCAATAACGTATTATCATCATCATGTAGGTGTATAAAAGAAATATCATGAGTATTTAATAAATATTCCTGTTGTCTTTATATTATTTGTGTAGTATATTGTAGTGCTGTTTTTTAGCTAAACTATATATAGTTTAGTGGTTTTATATGGCAACTTATAAATAAAATTTTAAAGTAAGATGAGAAGCAAGAAAAATCTTTTAATTATAATGTTATTTTTGGGGATCTTATTAATTACTAATGGTTGTACAAAACAAGAAAAAGTAATCAATGCAATTAACTACGATTTGCCTGATGATGGAGATGCTGTTCCTGCACTTTGCAGGGCCTTGGAGGCATGCAGGAAAAAAGGAGTAACAAAACTTATTATACCCAAAGGGAAATATGATTGCTATCCTTCGAAAGCAATGGAAAAATATCTCAGTGTTAGTAATAATGATAATGGAATGAAGCGCATTCTTTTCCCTTTGGAGGGGAAAAAGAATTTTGAAATTGATGGTCAGGGTTCTCAATTTATTCTGAACGGTAAAATGGTGGCTTTTGATGTAGATCATTGTGAGAATATTAAATTAACCAATTTTTCGATAGACTGGAAAAAACCTTTTTATTTTCAGGCTGAAGTTGTAGCTGTAAATCCTGAGACCAACTCTTTTGATTTGAAGGTGTATGAAGAGTGTGATTATGAAATTGTGGCTCACGAGTTGCTGTTTCTGGAGAAAGCTAAAAAAGCCATTCGATCATGGAAGCAGTGGGCCTTTCCAATGGAAGATGAATATGGCTGGGAACAAAATATTGACTGGAATATCTGGTACGATTCTAAGACTAAAGCTCCGGCATATAATCATGGAGTTTCTTTGCTAAGAAGCTATAATGAGGTGAAAGGAATTCGTTATCATGCCGAAGAATTGCAACCAGGACTGGTTAGAATTTTTGATGCTACCAATTCTTTGCCCAAAGTAGGATGGGTTCTGGTGGTTAAAGGGAAAAAAGAAAAAAACAGATTGTCCCCCGCTATTCATTTGTTTCATGATAAAAATGTGTTGCTGGAAAATGTGAATGTATATCATGCCGGAGGAATGGGACTGATAGGTGAGAGATGTGAAAATGTAACTTTAAATAATTTTAATGTGGTATTGCCTCCTAATTCAGGACGAATGGTAACTACGACAGCTGATGCAACTCACTTTGTAAACTGTAAAGGGTTATTAAGTTACGATAATTGTAAATTTGAAAATATGCTGGATGATGCTGCGAACTTTCATGGAATTTATACAAAAATCGATAATCTGGTTGATGATTATAGTATTGGTGTTCGTTGTATGCACGGACAACAGTTAGGTTTTCAGTTTGCCGAATCAGAAGATTCTGTTCGATTGAGCGAAAGTAAAACCATGCGACCCTATGCAACATTAAAAGTGGTTGAGGTGAAGAATGTGAATGAAGAATATATTATTCTTCGTTTTGATAAGAACATAAGCAAAATTCTTCATCCGTCAAGTGTTGCAGATAATGTAAGCTGGCAGCCAAATGTGGATTTCAGAAACTCAACTGTTCGTCGAAATAGGGCTCGTACAATACTTACTTCTACACAGGGAAATGTTTTGATTGAAAATAATAAATTCAGTACCTGTACCGATTGCAGTTTGCTTTTTGCTGGTGATGCAACATATTGGTATGAGTCGGGACCGGTGAAGAATGTTGTAATACGTAATAATTATTTTAAGGATTTTGGATTAGAAAATGGCAACTCTCAGATTTTGCGTTTTATGCCAGAAGTAACATTTGATGGACCGCCCGATTTTTACTATCATAAAAATGTGATTTTTGAAAATAATACCTGCGAGGTTTCGAGTCGGGTACTGGTATATGCTAATTCGGTTGAAAATTTGATTATAAGAAATAATATCATTTTACCTTCTAAAGATTATCCCTTGTCTGATTCTAAGGCAAATGTCTTTGAATTCGTAAATTCAAAAGATGTAAAAATTGAAAATAATGATTATCAGTGGGACAGAAAGGCAACTGTAGTTAAGGATACAAACACCAATATTTTTTTAAGAGGGAATAAAGGGATTGAGATGTTGAAATAGTGTAAACTAATTGTGATATTTAAAACTAGATATATCCAGGTAGTTTTTATTAGGAAGCGGTTTATAAAGATGAAAATAATAAGTATTTACATATTTTTTTTGTGTTGTTTGTCAATTTTAATATCCTGCACAAAAAGCAATAAAAATTTCAACGTATCAGACTATGGTGCTATTGGCGATGGATTGACTGATGATGGTCCGGCCATTCGTAAGACAATAGAAGCTGCTGTTTTTAATGGTTTAGGCAGCAGGGTTATTTTTGAAAAAAAATCTTATCGATTAGGCAAATTTGAAAATCCATACCAAATAGTCTTAAAGGGTGTGTCAGGTATTACCATTGATGGTAATGGGGCTGAAATTATTAATAATCCTTATAATGCGATTATTGATATTGATAGCTGCGAAAACATAAATGTGAGAGGTTTTACTTTTGATTGTTTCCCTTTGCCTTTTACGCAGGGGAATATTATAAAAGTAGAACCCGAAAGAGGTTTGTTTTATCTTAAAATCCATGAAGGCTATGAAAATCCTGTGAAGGTTTACAAAGATCTTGGTAAAAAACCAGATTGGGGTTGGGACGTTTGTATGGATCCGGTGGAAAGGAAAAGGAAACCGGAAGCAATAGATCATTTTTTTATAAAAGAAGTGACTGAAGTCAATGCTGAAGATAATGTGATGAAGGTAGTGCTAACCAAGGCTTATCAGAAATATGCAAAAGAATTAAGTATAGGAGACCGTTTTGTTATTACCCTAAAATATGGTACTTGCGCCTCTAATATACGGGTTAGCAAAAGTAAAGACGTTCATCTGGAGGATTATACTTTTTATACTGCTAAATACGGTATGACACATTCGTTCTCAGAAAATATTGGTAGAATATATGTCAAAGGGGTAAATATTTCCTTTAGGCCAGGGACCGACAGGTTGATTACTACGCCAAGAGATGGTTTCCATTGTAAGCATAATGTGATAGGCCCTATCATTGAAGATGGCTTTTACGAAGGAATGCTTGACGATGCCATTAATATCTCAGTTTGTCCTTATTGGGTAAAAGAGGATTTAGGAGATAACCGTTATTTAATTGCAGACTCGGGGTTTTCTCCCCATAAAGGAGATTCTATAATAGCTTATACACCAAAGTCTGGACTGGTAACAAAAAATCTGAAAATCCTAAATATTGAATTACAACCAACACCAGCAGGACAACAAGGAGTCTGGAATATTATTACCCTGGATAAGTCTATTCCTGAGGTAGCGTTGCATCAGGGCAATAATTTATTTCCTGGTGGAGATGATAAACTGGCCTTTACCGGATTGTATAATGTAAGTGAATCTTGCAAAGATTATATTATTCGTAATAATATATTTCGTGAGCAAAGGCGTCATGGAGTGCTTGCCCGTTCGAGTGGTGGACTTATTGAAGGTAATTCATTCATAGGAGTAGGTGGTTGTGGTATATATCTTGGTAATGAAATTGGTAATTTTTTTGAAGGTCCTTTCCCCGCAAATATCACTATTCGTAATAATAGATTTATCAATACCTTTTTGACTTCTATTATAGTTAGCACAAAAGGGAATAATGTATGGGCAAAGAATATTAACATCACAGATAATTTTTTCAGTGGCTGGTATACTGATCCACGTAATAATGGACCAGCAGCTGCTATTCAACTTGATAATGTTGAGGGAGGTATTGTAAGTGGAAATATTTTTGAATCGGGAAAGGCCGATTCTTTAGAATCATTTCCAATTATATTGAAGCATAGCATAAATTTGAAGGTTGAGAGAAACAAGATGAAATGCAATATAAAAGATTAGCTATTTCATTGCAAAATAACGAAAAGGTAAATAATGACAATGATTGTATCTCGGAGTAACAGTAAATAAAGAAATAATTTTTTAGGTTTTATAATAAGTAATAGTTATGAAAAAAGTGAATGCATTTTTATTGGTAATATTTATCTGGATATCATTTGGACAGTCTATCCAGGCTAATATTAAAGTTTCAAATTTATTTTCAGACAACATGGTTTTACAGGCAGATAAAGAAATTGTCGTATGGGGAAATGCAGATATGATGGAGTTGGTGACCATTGAGTTAAATCAGGTGAAAGTCTCTATGCGTGCAGGAATAGATGAAAAATGGAGTTTGAAATTACCGTCAATGAAATATGGGGGTCCATACGAACTCAATATTTTTGGTGATGATACCGTCACTTTTAAAAATATAATGATCGGTGAGGTATGGCTTTGTGCTGGTCAGTCCAATATGCGTATGACTGTTAATGGTGTTGTAAATGCAAAAGAAGAAATTACGAGTGCAAATTATGATAATATTCGATTTTTCACTATACCACAAAAAGGGACTGTTGAGCTTCAAAATAATATTGATGCTGATTGGCAAGTTTGTTCTCCAGACATTGTTGGTGGCAAAACCGCCGCTGGTTACTTTTTTGCAAGGGAACTAAGCAAAAAATTAAATGTTGCAGTAGGCTTAATTGATATATCATTTGGAGGCGCTAATATTCTTGCTTTTATGGACAAAGAGACCATTCAGTCTACTTTAAATAGAGCTAGTATTTCAAGAAGTAACATAGCTAGGGAAAAATTGATTAAGGAGCTTGTGGTAGATTGGGAAAACCATGCCAGGAAAGGGAATAGACCATACATGCCACAAAACATTTCTTCATTGTGTTATAATGCAATGGTATATCCTATTATCCCTTTTGCGAATAGAGGAGTTCTCTGGTATCAGGGCGAAACTAATGTATACGATCCGGATGATTATGTAAATTGGTTTGGTGATTATATTGCAATGATGAGGGAAAATTTCAATAATCCTGAAATGCCTTTTTATTTTGTGCAGTTGGCAGGTTTTGAAAATCAATACAACACAAATTTTGCACCCGGAGTATGGGCTAAATTTAGAATAGTGCAGGAGCAATGTCTTAAATATCCATATACAGGTATGGTTTCTGCTATGGATATAGGTCAAAAAGATAATATACATCCAAAAAATAAGCAGGAGCTGGGGAGGCGTCTGGCATTATTTGCATTGAATAATACTTACGGGGAAAAGAATATAGTCTGCAAAGGACCAGTGGTGAAATTTATAAAACAAAAGGGTAATAGAATCATTGTGACATTCCTAAATAGTGAAGGAGGGCTCAGAAATAAAAGTAATACTAAGTTAGTGTCAGGATTTTCTGTTTTGTTGTTGAATGGGGAAGTGAATGATGTAAAAGGGAAAATTATATCTGAAAATTCAGTTGAAATCAAAGCTCATAATGTTTTACGACTTCGATACGCATATGATAATTTCCCGGTATGCACTTTGTATAATAAAGAAGGATTGCCAGCATTATCTTTTGATAGAATTGTCGAATAACTATTTACAAATAATCAGTATTCTGTGTTTTATCAAATCAACAAGGATAAACATATTATACAACTCGTTTTTTCTCAAAAGCCTGAGAAATAATTCTCATTATATCTCTTTGGCTTTTTGATTGTTACGGATAATATTTTATAAGTTACATACAATCTTTATTGAGCGTTTTTTTCTACCTAGGATTGCTTTTTTGTTTTATTATTTTCTCATTTTTAATTTGTTGTCAACCATGTAGCTTTAGTTAAGAAGAACTCAGTACCGGAAAGAATATAAACAGAAGTAAAAGGAATATCTTTTCGTTGCAGTATCTTAAAAAAATATCAGGACTAAATAAAAAGCATAAAAAAAATTATCTTTGTCGAAAAGAATGTCGAATGTCACAATGTTGAAGGCTACAAAGTCAAAAAACAGTAACCGGCAACCAGTAAAAAATTTATATATGAAATCTTTTAAGAGAACATTGGTTACAACAGCCCTTCCATATGCAAACGGGCCTGTTCATATTGGTCATCTGGCAGGAGTTTACGTACCTGCTGATATTTATGTTCGTTATCTTCGGCTGAAAAAGCAGGATGTCCTATTTATTGGAGGATCTGATGAGCATGGTGTCCCCATTACTATAAAGGCAAAAAAGGAAGGCGTTTCTCCTCAGGATATTGTAGATAAGTATCACAAAATTATAAAAGATTCTTTTGAAAAATTCGGCATTTCTTTTGATATCTACTCAAGAACTACATCCAAGACGCATACTGAAGTAGCCACAAAAATATTTAAAAAGCTTTATGATGACGGAAAATTTATAGAGCAGATAACAGAACAATATTACGACGAAGAAAATAAACAATTTCTTGCCGATCGTTATATTATGGGAACATGTCCAAAATGCGGATATGACAAGGCTTATGGTGATCAGTGTGAACATTGCGGTTCTGCTATAAGCCCCACTGAACTTATTAATCCACACTCTACAATTAGCGGTAATGCTCCTGTTTTAAAGAAAACAAAACACTGGTTCCTTCCACTAAATGATTATGAACCATGGTTGAAAAAATGGATACTTGAAGAGCATAAAGAGTGGAAACCGAATGTATACGGACAGTGTAAAAGCTGGCTTGATGGTAGTTTGCAGCCAAGGGCAGTAACCCGTGATCTTGACTGGGGAATTCCTGTTCCCATTAAGGGTGCGGAAGGAAAAGTTCTTTATGTCTGGTTTGATGCCCCTATTGGTTATATTTCTGCCACAAAAGATCTTACACCTGACTGGGAAAAATACTGGAAAGATCCAGAAACCCGGTTAATTCATTTTATAGGCAAAGATAATATCGTATTCCATTGTATTATATTCCCTGCCATTTTAAAGGCAGAGGGAAGTTATATTTTACCTGATAATGTTCCGGCAAATGAATTTTTGAATCTTGAAGGTGATAAAATTTCTACTTCGCGCAACTGGGCTGTATGGTTACATGAATATCTTGAAGATTTCCCTGGCAAGGAGGATGTTTTGAAATATGTTCTTACTGCGAATGCTCCGGAAACAAAAGATAATGATTTTACATGGAAAGATTTTCAGAAAAGAAATAATAATGAACTTGTAGCTATACTCGGTAATTTTATAAACAGGACACTTGTTCTGACACAAAAATATTATGATGGTAAAATACCAGAACCTGGAATGCTTAATGACGAAGATAATAAGACGTTGGCGGAAATAATGAATCTTAAAGGTCTTGTAGAAAAAAGTATTGATACTTTTCGCTTTCGTGAAGCACTTAAGGAAGCTATGGATCTTGCCCGCCTGGGAAATAAATATCTTGCCGATCAGGAGCCATGGAAAAAATTTAAAACAGATACTGAAAGAACAAAATCCATTATGTATGTAAGTTCGCAAATTGCAGCTAATCTTACCATTATGATGGAGCCATTTTTACCGTTTAGTATGAATAAGCTTAGAAGTCTTATTAATTTTGAAAAACATGACTGGTGTGATCTTGGTATTACAGATTTACTAAAACCGGGTCATCAGATGAATACGCCGGAACTTTTATTCGAAAAGATTGAAGATGAGGCTATAGAGGCCCAGATAAAAAAGCTTCAGGATACAAAGAAGACTAATTTACTGGAAAATGCTGAGGTAATACCAGCTAAGGATCATTGTTCTTATGATGATTTTTCCAAGATGGATATTCGTACATCAACTATTCTTGAAGCTGAACTTGTACCGAAAACCAAGAAGCTTATGAAGCTTAAAGTTGATACGGGAATTGATCACAGGACGATTGTTTCTGGTATTGCCGAATATTTTAAACCAAAAGATCTTATTGGGAAACAGGTACTTGTTCTGGCTAATCTTGAACCCCGAAAGTTGCGGGGAATTGAGTCTAAGGGTATGATTCTGATGGAAGAAAGCGGTGACGGTTCTCTGAATTTTGTAGTTCCGGAAAAGAATGTTAAAAATGGATCTGTAGTAAGGTAATAAAAAAGATTAAAATCTCGGATCGTATTTCGGTCCGAATCTGTAGATTGCAGTACTGACTCGTAAGAGACAGGTCGGCGGTTTACTCTATTATAAAAGAAACCGTTTTTGTACGCAAA
>Ga0172377_10003801_pt1 | contig 15542 bp, 11 predicted proteins | sample Pumphouse3metaG_FD_119749 | JGI IMG/M metagenome (GOLD analysis project Ga0172377, IMG submission 119749) | Leachate microbial communities from a municipal landfill in Southern Ontario, Canada - Pumphouse #3 metaG | ecosystem: Engineered > Solid waste > Landfill > Unclassified | place: Canada...
AAATGAAGCAAGATATGCTGCTCCACTTTTACCTAGGGTTGGCAGATTTGTACGAATGAGGATGGATGATTTTGGTGATCCGGTAAAAATGAATCCTGAGAGATATTCCACAGAAGAAGCAAGAAAAACTGCTAAAAAAACAGGTGTTGATGAAGCTGTTATGGATAGAATATTGTACCAAATCATTTTTATTAACTGCATTCTTCGCACTAGCTACACTCTTGAAAAAAAATACTCTTGGTCAGACATGGAATTGAAATCTTACCTATTAAATCTTAGTAGTGAAAAAATTTTATCTCCGGAAGAAGCTGATGCAATTTTTGCAGCTGTTATAACCTATCGTGGGCAAGTCAAGATGTTTACTAAAGGTTTGTTGGATGAAACTATAGAGCAAGTTACAAAACGCAATATCTTCAAATAATTTTAGAGTTTTAAATTTAAATTATTGTATGGGAAAATATTGTTATTAATTTATTGACCAACAATCAAGTTATTTTTTTTACTGATCCGCGAAAGATTATCAGACTTACCAATTAAGTAGACTTTTTGGTTTTTGTTCCTTTTTTTTAATTGTTGCAGTTGTTGGGTTAAAATTTCCTCTTCAATAATTGTTTCCTTAATTGTTTCTTTTTGGCGTTGTTCATTCAATAATTTATTTGCTGCTCTTTCATTCAAAACATCACTAAGTTGCCCTAAGAAAATTTCTTTAAGTTTTTTCATAAAATGATCAACCGACCACACCTTTTGCAATTTCTTCGTTTGTTGCTGCTGAACTAATATTTTTTGAAGGTTTTTGAGAGTTTGCTTGAGGAGTTGGTATGGGTCGAGGGACACTTCTAGAGTTAGATATTCTCCCTGGAGGTTTTTGTTTTATAGTATATCCTAGTTCGCCAGTTATAGCATCTTCAGCACCTTTCTCTACTCTTGTTTCTCGTTTTTGTACAGTTTCAGAAATTATATTCATTCCTCTCTTGCTTAAAGCTTCTTGACCCTGAGAAAAGGCCGTATCAAGGGTTCCCTTTAATAATTTAGGTGTTTTGCTAATAACTGTTGGAGCAGCTGCTCCAAAAGTTAATCCTTTTAAGCCACTTTGACCAGCTTTCTTAAATCTGTCTTCCATTGTTGCGCCTTCACCAGCAGTAGCGAAACCACCTATTGCACCTAGTGCTCCTCCACCAAGTCCAGTAGCTGCTGATAGGCCACCTCCCAAAACAGGTTTGCCAAATTTCCAACCTTGTTGAATTTGTTTCCCTGCAGCTCCCGCCAAACTTCCCATAATACCGTCTTCCACACCAAGTTTTTTCTTCACTTCTTTCATTATTTCTGGAATGACCAAAAGTATTCCTACTCCAATCAAAATTGGTATTGTTTCTGCCTGACCTTCTCCAATTAAAAATGGAGGCATAAACCCGCCCGAACTATGCGTTCCCTGAGTGAGCATTCGATTAACTAATAGACAAATCATAACGATTGGCCACATAGCTAAATTGCCAATAAAACCTTTAATCCAAGAAAAAAAAGGATTTTGACCTGGTATAGCGCCAATCATTAAAATTATTGGTGCAAAAACCACTTGCAGGATAATAGCGATGTATGACTTTAGTAGTTCAAAGAAGATTTTAAAAGTACCCAGTAAAATTGCTAAGCCCACAATAACTGTGGCGCTAAGGGTTGACAGAAATCGCAATGCCCCTTGACCTAAGAATTTTTGACCTAATAATCCATCCATAAGGTTTGTAACTGCTGTTTCCATATTTCCCCAAAAACCAGTGAACATTGTGCTAACTAAAGTAAAAAAATTACCAGTTATCAAGTCAGCCCCTCCATCAAACAAAGTAGCCAACATATACATAAGCAAATACATTAAATCAATTAAAAAACCAGCTATCGCATAGGAAAAGGTAACGGCTAAAAGTGCAACAACAATACTGGGTATAGCCTGCTGAACAGTAATAGCTGCTTGTCCAATTTTAGCTCGAAACATAATCATAAAACCAATTACTAAGAAAATAACAACAAAAAACAAATAAGCTATGTTTCGAAAACTTTTCCAAGTTTCAAGGATTGGATTGAGAGAGCTAAAACCTAAGCCCTGGGCTTGAGCTTGAGGAATAATTTTAGCATTTTGCAATAAATCAGCTACATATATTTTTGAACTAGCCGGAGGATCATACATTGCAATAATGCCACTATTTACTGTACCAATTAGTCCTGAGCCAACGCTGTCACGGAGCATGCTGGTTTCAGTACCACCTTCCTCACTTTCTGGAATACCCATAACATGCAGGTTGATTACGTTCATTAAGTTTGAGGTAGTTTCAGTTACATGTTTTTCGCCACTCACTCCCTCTTGGGTGATGCTGGTTTTCATATTACTACTTGCCTCTTCAGATTGGAATTGGGCCTTAATCCAATCCCAAATGCTAGCCTGAGCTGGCCTAGCACTTAATGAGCAAGCCACGACAAAGGTTAAAACAAAAACAAATAAACGAGAAGCATTTTTTCTCATACAAGATTCATTTTAATTGATTTTTGGCTTTTGTGTAAAGTGAAGTTTTATTTTGCCGCTTGACAAGCTATCATATAGTAATTAACAATATCAAAAGTGATCGACCAAAACCAAGTATCTCGTCTATTGGAATTTTTATCTTTAAGTAAGAGCTTATTTTTTTTATTTTCTAACACACAACAGGTAGATTTATTATTAGCTATTTTAGCCAGTTATTTATTTTTTAAAGAATTACCGCCCAATAACAAAGCGAAGTTAAAATTGAAAGAGCTTGCTGTTTTTTGCCCCAAAGGACTAGACTCAAGTCTAAATAATTGGCCTAAAATTAAAAGCTCTTTAAAAGAGAAAGACTTATTAGCAATTTGTCAGCAAGATTTGGGGAGAGAGAATTTACTGATTAGTTTTCCTTATCAGCAAGAGCAGGTGGATAAGGTTTCCTACCATATTGCTGACAATGACCAACGTTTTTATTTGACTATTAAACCAAAAAAGGGGAGTAAACCGCTAGATTATCAAAAACTTGATTATAAGTATGTTGGTTCAAGCGCGGATTTACTTTTTTTATTTGGCGTCAATGATTTAGAAGATTTAAAAGATTTATATTTTAATTATCAAGATCTTTTTCAAAATACGCCATTAGTCACTATTAACACTTTTTTACCTGATTTTGGCACGCTTAATTTGGATATTAGTGGCAGCAGTGGCTACGGTGAAGCAATTTTTTATCTTTTAAAAAGTTTAGCTAATTTATTAAATTTTGAATTGAGTTCTTTAAGTAATGTTGATCAATTGGCTACTTTACTGTTAAACAGCATTAGCTTTAAAACAAAAGGTTTCAGCAGTTCTCAAATGACTGCTGACAGTTTTTTAGCAGTAGCTGAATTATTGAACTTGGGGGCCAAACGTTTTGATCTAAATTCGCTCGAAAACTCTCAGCTAAAAAGATCTCAAACAAAAAGATCTCAAACAAAAATAGAAAAGAAATCTAAACAGAAAAAGAAGCAAAAAAAATAAATCAAATTTTTAAAACCGTCGTCAGCGACTGTTATGCATGATAATGGCTGTTGTTAGCACCCCTAGTCTTTGGAAAAGTGGATATTTGCTGCTGTTGTTGTTGCTGTCCTCAGGATTACAAACGATGCCGTTGCTCATAAAACACAATCTTAAAGCTTTTTCCATAAAATCATCTGATGGTGAGTAGCCCATTACTTCTTTATAACGATTGAAAATTGCAAGATCATCTTCAGGTCCTGAATTGCGGTTGCAGGTAAATTCTACGCTGTCCATGCAAAAAATTAAATCCATTTCTTGATGTCTCTCATCTATCCAATTAACTGAATAGATATGATCTTCACCCTCAGTGGTGACTGGACAATATCCAGCTTCACGCCAACGCGTGGGTCTTTCTTCTCCTAAATAGTTGGAAGTGCAGTTGGCATTGCCCCAACCATTATAGCTGGCGAGACCATATAGTAATTCTTCGTAATTAAGTTGGACTTGATCTGGGGCTTGACCAGCAATGCCCATTTTGCCTTTTAGCAGTTCCATGGCTGCAGTCGCATCTTCTAAAAGGGTGCCACGTAGCGAACCTCCATCGTGTAAAGATTGATTGGGGTTCATTCCTCCCTCCATCCAATGGATGCCAGCAATTATTTCACAAGGAATGCCGGTGTCAGCTTCTACCTGTCCGTAGACGTTAATTAATTCTTCAGTAACTTTTGGCGCGACATAAGTGTTAAACTCACCTTTTGCAATTTCTGGAATACCTTCATATTCGGGTAAACCCTCAACCTTGCTGAAAGCTAATCCCTCACAAGTAGCTTCTAACTCTCCGGGAAGCCTTCCCCTACAGCGACCCAAAAACAGATCCTCAACGCGTTCGCAAGAAGCCACATATTTGTAAGCATCATCCGCAGTGCTGCGAATAGTTGTTTGAATTTTTCTGATAAACCAACCTAGGCCGAAATCTGGAAAGAGTAATGAGCCTTCAGGTTGCCCAGACACTGTTACACCAAAGCTTTTTTCATCGCACACTTCTATATATATAGGGTTGCCGTAAGCGTCTATCGCTCCACTTGGATCAGGTTCTAAGCGACAATTAGTTTTCCAACTAAAGCTATCGCTATCAGCAAAATTAACATTACTATTTTTGATAGTGTAGTATTTGGGTATTGCTCCAGTTTTACCATCCATATCCACTAGGACATTAGTTTTGATCAATTCAAACAAGGCATCACGATTCCAAAAAACACCAAATGCTTTATTGACATCTTTGACAGTTTCGCCCATTGGTAATACCAGATAAGCTTTAACTTTAATTTTTTCTTCATCATTCAGCGTTAAGCCAGGACTATCAACAGTTATGTTCCAAGAAAAATTCGTTTCTGTTTTACTATCTAATTGATCCAAGAACTTATTGTTTAAGGGGTTATTTTTATAAGGATTACGAGCTGTGTCATCAAAATATTTAATAGCTGGAGTAAAAAGATCACCAGCTCTTTCAAAATTAAGGTCGTTAGTATTAATTAGATCTTCGATAGTCAGCTCACTTTCTGGATTTTCTAATTCAATAATGCTGATAGAATCATTATGACAAACTGGTTCAGCGCCGTTAATAATATCAATTAAAGCGTTTTCTAAGATATTGCTAGAACTACGTTCGCACTGAGGCATCCCAGCACAGCGAATGGTTTTATCTTCTTCTGGCCAAGAGTTGGCTTGAGTGGCTGTATCCAACAATGTCTCTCTTAGTAAATTTTGATTTTCAAGATCTTGAAAATTTTGTTCTTGAGTTTGAAGAACCATTTTAGTTAATTCAGAGCTATCGACGTTATCCAAAAACCTAGACTTGTTAGTAGCAAATTCAGGAATTTTAAAAGCAATAAAAATAGGAGCGTCTTTTTCGTGAGAGCCGCCGCTTGTTTGTAAAAATCCCAATTTATTACCCGCACTGCTTTGTCTGGGGACTAAGACTAGAAAAGCCAAACGGTATAAATTGTCTAAATCAAATTTTACTTTTTCAATTGCAGCGCGATTCAGGGCAATAGTTTCATTTTCAACTAAATCTTCACTTTCTTTTTCTGCATACAAATCTTGACAAATAGCAGAATTTCTTTCAGTCCTGTTAGAAGCGGGTAGCTCAGGATGCATGGCGTCTAAACGCTGTTTAATTCCAAGATAATCAAAATTAGCTGCAGGAATATTTAGGCTGGGATTAGCTTCAATACTTACTTCTTTATTAAGAAAACAGTTTTTAAAAAATTTGTCACATAGCTCTCCGACTACATCTAAATTATTTTTTTTGTAAAAACATTGCCAATAGGAGCTTAGTAAGCGTCCAGCAACCCCAGTGGCATTTTCATAATCAAGTTCAGAAAAAACTTGATGCAGATTAGCCCCAAACATACCCTCAAAAGAATCATTTTTATCTGTCAGTTCGCTATCCTCCAAGCCTCGTAGTAGAGGAATACGTGCACTCTCAAAATTAACATATTGAGGACTAGTACCAGCAAAACTTACACTTGTATTGGGAAATTCTGCAAAATAATCAACAATATCTCCCCAAGCTCTTGCGTCAATTTGCCATTCTTTTTGAGCACAATGGGCTTCGTAACCCTGATCTAAAACCATGTTTGTTAAGAGGGTGGTATAGGCGTCGCCATTGCCCAAACTCGGATTAATTAGCAAAGGTAAGATGTTGTAAGTAGCCGGATCTTTTTGTTCAGGACTTAGGTCAAATGTTCCAGATTGAGTAGCTTCTTGAGCAAAAACAATATCTAATTTGATATTCCTTAGAAATACTAAAGAAAGTAATAAAACAAATAATAACCTGGCAGTTTTTAACACAAATTTAATTATACAAGAACTTGGAGTGCCGGGCTAGTTTAGTTGTTTAAAATATTGATGCCAAATATTATTTCAAGTAATTGAGCAATCCAATAAGCAGCAAAAAGGATAATAAAACCAATAACGGCTGTACTAATCATTTTTTTACCCTCTTCCATGCTTTGAGAATTCGTGGCACCAGTTAACATTTTAAAACCTGCCATTGTCAGCATAACAAACAAAATTACTCCAGCAATAGGAAAGGATAGGTTTAGGATTTCTGTGATAATCCCTCCAGGAGTAGAAAGTTTATCAGCTTTAGTTGAAAATTTTTTAAGAGGATTTAAATTGTTTAATAAATCTTCGTCTACTGGAGGAATTGTTGTTGATTCTGGGGAAGTGGGGGGTGGTGGGGTTGGGGTGTTATAAATTGGACCTGTGGGTTCTTCTTCGCGACAATTACCAGAAAACCACCATCCACAGCAATAAGTTGTTTCAAAAAGTCTGCTATTATCGACTACGCTTGATTCTTCACAACTACATATATGAATTATTACTACTTCTCCCGCTGGGGTAAATTTATCTGTATATATTTCCCCACATCCAACGGGTACAGGTGTTGGTACTGCATTTTGAGCAGTTGCTTTCTGAATAAAATTTTGTGTTGAAAATAAAATAGTATTTAAGAGAAATATGATTGCTATCAATAAAATTTTTTTCATTTTTTTCATTTTTTATTCTCCAAATCCAGGTATTTTTAAAACTGATACGCCAATAAACTGTAAAATAGTAATAGAAAAAATAACAAATAAAAGTCCTATAATAGCAGAGGTAATCAGCTCTTTTGCCTCCTGAGTTTTTTTAGGATCGCCTTGAGAAGTAGAAAGCATAAAGGCTCCTGCTAAAATCATGATTAGAACAATTGCCCCAGAAATAATAAGTCCAATTTCAATGATGGTGGAAACTATTTGTTTTGGTTCTTTAGGTATACACCCGACTGCTGTCCATATGCCTTTTGATTCAAAACAATCCAAACAGTGAGCAAGCGCATCTGGTTGACTGTCGCCGATTTGCATTAAGCAAAGATCGTATAAACCTTCAGTTGGATTTGTTGGATCTGATGGCGTAGTACTACAACTATTGGGATCGCAACTTTCAGATGCGATAAAAAACATACTTTGCTTTATGCTACAAGATAAAGAACCGCCCACAACAACTTCGTTAAAAAAAACTACAGCCCTATATTTTCCTTTATTGCCAAAATTCTGAGAAACAGAAGCCGCGCCATTGTTAATATTTGCACTCTTATCCCAAGCCCTCTCAACGCTGCCACTACCTTTAATTTTTTGTAAAACAAAACTAACTTTTTTTGGAGTAAAATTCCATTCATTTTTTGGATCATTAAAATTTAAACCTTCAACCACAATATTGATTTCTTTATCTCCCTGTATACAGCTCCCCGGAAAATAGCATTTTTTCCCCTCTTTTTCTTGATAAACAAGAAAACCAGTAGCTGTAAAAGTTGCATCATTATTTATCGGTGGTGAGTTTTGAACAGCTGGCCAAAACCGGCATCTTCCCTCTACAAAATCACCAGCCTGAACTGAAAATTGTGTTTTTTGAAAGTATGAAAAAAGTATGGTTAATAACAGAACTGATAGTAATTTTTTTACTATATTGCTTTTCACATCTTTTATTTTACCTCAAAAATCTTAATCCTAAAAGCAATAGAAAATTTTGCTACAATGAAGGAGTGTTAAAACGATTATTATCGCCACTATTTGTTTTCTTTGGATTAATTGTTTTACTGTTTTTGTTAGTAAATTTTAAGAGCTATAGTTATCGAGCAAGAGCTATTAGCGATGTCGATAAACTCCAGCAGGAGATTGATGAGCTTGCCAAACTTAAACAGCTTTCTGAAGCAGCGACCACGCCTCTTGAAGCAGAGGTGGCTAATTTGGAAGCCCGTATTCGTTCAGCTCAAGCTGGTATTAGCAATGCCAAGCAAGAAGCGACGGAGTTGGCAATTAATATTGAAAAGAGAGAGGGTGACTTGGCTTATCATTATCAACTTTTTGCTAATCGAATTGCCGAAAGTTATAGACGGATGCGTAGCTATAATCCTTTAGCATTAATTTTTGCGAGTGACAATGCCACCAAGCTCAGTAAAAATTTAGCTTATCAGGATTCAGCTAAAGCTCAGGATGACCGCTTAATTCGTTCTATTTCTAGAGAGTTAAAGCAATTGGCCGATGATAAGAGAGAATTGGAAGAAACTAGAATTCGTCTAGCAGCTTTACAGGTTCAATTAGATGAGCAAGCCACTTTTTTTAAGGGAGAAATTGAGGAAGCAAAAAAATATCAGCAAGAATTGGGTGGGAAAATAGCAGCACTATCAGCCAGACAGCAAGCGATTTTATCAGAAAAATCAGGAACTTTTCAGACTACGGTTGGTGATGTGCCTCTCGCAGATGATAAGGCTAGTCGACCAGATTATAACCCAGGATTTTCTCCTGCTTTTGCGGTGTTTAGTTTTGGGGCTCCACATTTCAAAGGTATGAGTCAATATGGAGCTTTTGGTCGGGCAAAAAGTGGTCAAAATTATAAAGATATTCTTAAGGCATATTATGGTAGTGCTATAGAAATTAAAGATGTCGACCCGAATCAAACAATTAATGTTGATGGCTATGGTGCTTACAGTTTAGAAGAATATGCTAAAAGAATTTATGAGATGCCGAGCAGTTGGGGAGATAATGGTGGCATGGAAGCGCTCAAAGCTCAGGCTGTTGCTGCCAGAAGTTACGCTCTAGCTAGAGGTGGATCAATTTGTGCTACTGAACAGTGTCAGGTTTTTAAACCTGAAGCAAAGGGTGGTAATTGGGAAAAGGCAGTTAATGAAACCAAAGGAAAGGCAGTTTATGCTAGTGGTAAGCCATTTTCCACTTGGTATGCTTCTACTTCCGGCGGTTATCAGGAGTCTTATGCTTCTAATGGTCATTCAACTCCAGGGTTTTGGGATACAGCTAGTGGGCGGAGTGGCTGGACTAGTCAAGCTTATGAAAATATTGCTGGCTCCCCCTGGTTTTATAAGGCCTGGTATAGATTTAGATCAGGTGATAGTTGTGGTAGGGATCATCCTTGGCTAACTAGTGAGGAAATGGCCGACATTTTAAATGCTTGGGTGGTTATGTATAAGAGTGGTGGAGATAGTAGTCGAGTTACACCCGAATCATCTTGTTGGGGCGGTAATCCTTATTCAAAGTCAGAATTAGTGGCAATTGGTTCTTACACTAGTGTGAGTGGAGCGAGTGTGCAATATGCCGACAATGGCGTTACAGCGAGTGTTACTTTTCAAACTAATAAGGGCAGCATTAGCATTAAAGGTAAAGAATTTTATAAAGTTTTTAACTTGAGAGCTCCATCTAGAATTTCCGTTAAATCAGGTTTGTTTAATATTGAGAAAAAATAACTTTTCTAAAATAATAATTCTAGAAATAGATGATTAGATTTTGGGAGATGATTAAATCCCCTGCAAATATTTTGCACTCCAAGGTCGATAGTTACTATAGTAGTAGTCTTCGCGAATAATCTCGCCGGATTTATCTCTAATGATATTGGTAAATTCGGCTTTAATGCCAGAACTTGCCCAATCGACTTGTTTTAAGGCCCCTGATGGTAAATTAGGATCAGGGATATAAATTGGTTCTGGAGCAGACTGATAACCCCAGCTTTTGTAATTAACTATTTCAGTTGAACGCCCATCACTAGTGCCATAGATTTTGACAGCCATATATAGGGCTTCGGAATTAGTTTCAAACTCTAGCAAAAGATGGCCGAGCGTGTCATTAATAAAGCGCAAATCGATATTACCGCTATAAACAGTGGCATCAAATCCGGGTTTATTATTAATTTCGTAATAACTAACTCGATAAGAGTGGGGTAGGCGCCGGGTAACTTCTAAGCCACTGTCAAGCAATGCTCTAAATAAAGTGCTACTGGTTTGACAAACACCCCCGCCAGCAGCCAGCTGAGTGGCTCCGTCTTTGATGATGTAGGCTTCTCGATAACCTACGCCTGCGCTAACATCGCCCACTGCTTGGTTGAAAGAAAATTCTTCGCCAGGAGCAATAATTGTCCAGTTGAGAATTCTATTAGTGAGATCAACATTATAAATTCGACTAGTGATTGAGCCGTAATACCAGCTTTCTCCAAAGCCTATTAGTTCATTAATGCCAAAGTCGTTGGTTTGAGCCAGGCTAATTTCGGCATTTTGACTTTGCATATCCAAGTTAAAAAATTTTGGATCACTTTTTTCAATTTCCTCTAAACTTTCTCCTTTTCCCAATGCCAACAAAGCATTAATAATTTTATTTTTTAAACTTAATTCATCAACTTTTAAACCTTTGAGGTCGGGAATAAATTGATCAACGATAATTTGCTCATTTTCACTGCGATGAAATTGAAAACTAGCATTTTGCGCAGGTCGATTAATGTGGGCTGTTTTGTCCTCGATTAGTTCAATTAATCTTCCTTTATCAAATAAATCTTCATTAATTCCATCAGCAAAAGTTAAAATACTAATTAATTTTTGATCGCTAAATTCTGCTCTCTGATGTTCACCAGCAAAAATTAAATTTTGATTAACTAGAGTACTAGCACGACTATAAGCAGCAGTGATTTGTTCCTGATCGAGTTTGGCACTAGTAGAAGCGATGACTGCCTCAATTAATAAGTCTGTTGGATCTAATTCTAACCAAGGAGTTTTTAAGACTTCTCTAATTGCTTCTTGGCTTTTGCCAATACGTAGTTGACGACCATCTGCACCAGGATCAATGATTAATGATTGGGGATTGCCTGAGTAATTGAGAGTGGCGCTGGCTGTCTCCTTGCTGAGGTCGAAACGCTCAGCTAATTCAGCCAGCGCCCCCAGCAACTCCTTATCTTCAATTGTTGCTTGAGTGTAAAAATCCTTCCTTTGCCAAATTTTTGGCAAAGCTTTAAAGAAATTTTTATCTTTAGCATAGTTCATAGCCTGTTTGAGTGTTTGAGTAAAATTATCCTGCAAAGTTAACTTAATGCTTGTTTCTTCAATGGAATTCGAGTCATAAATGATTTGCAATGGCAATTGATTGCTTGCTGCAGACCAATTGCTGGCAAGTTTATTTTCTGCTTCAACTAAAGTTAGGCCAGCAACTTTGACTTGATCAATATATGTTCTTGGATAAAAGCGGTCTGCATAGTGATTAAGATAGATTTTGCTTAAAATTATTACTCCAAATATAAAAAACAGACCCAACAGCAATAAATAGAAATTTTTTTTAAGAAGAGAAAAGCTCGTCTTGATTGCTTGCAAAATTTTATCCATAATAGAGTATTAGCAATTACAACTATTTATTGTAGTGCTTTTGGATTCTTATGCCAAGTCAAAACTTACCTCAACCAAATATTCCCGGTCAGACTAATGATCCTAAAACTGGAGATTCAAGTTCGTCTGCAGCGGATAGTTCATCAAAAGCTACTTATATATTTCCTAAAACAACACCTGGTGTTGCTTCTAGAGAAAATCCTGCTGGTAGACCACCAGCCAAAGCAACTTTGATTCCTGGAAAACCTTTAACCGAACCCGGTGATCCAAATCAAGCTACAGCTATTTCAGCTGCCAGCAATTCAGATTCTACTAGCACGGGTTTAACAGCGCAAAAAGCGACTATGTTTCAAGACCTAGAAGCTGAAGCAAAAAAAGTGCAAATGCCTCAGCCTTATGTTCCTAGTGAAATGAAAGCGACTTCTAAGCCAGTTATTGCCCCAGTCGGCAAAGCTTTAGATACTACGCCAGGTGTCTCCTCAGAAGAGCTGGAGCTAACTAGGCCAACAAGTTCTCCTGATCCAGCTTTACAAGCCAATCAAGAAGTTTCTACTCCAGTTGAAGAAGATACAAAGACAGAGCAAACAGGTAAACCGCCGACAGCAAAGAAAGCTAAATTTTCTTTACCCAAGCCAGTCTTAATAGTGCTTATTCTTTTAGTGGTGGGTTTACTTGCTTTTGTGATTTTTAATCCATTTTTTGCTGATAAAAAACCAGCAAGTCCTAAGCCTGGTGAGAATACGCCAGTTACTCAGCCAAAAGAAATTATTGACATTACTTATTGGGGTTTGTGGGAAGATGGAGAAATTTTAACTAATGTTTTCAGCGAATTTGAAGCCAAAGAGGGAATTCGTGTTGATTATCGCAAACAATCACATCGCGATTACCGAGAGCGCTTAGAACAGGCTTTAATTTCGGGTAGTGGTCCAGATGTATTTCGTTATCATATGACCTGGATTTCTATGTTATCTACTCAGTTGGCAACAATTCCAACCAGCATAATGACTAGTGCTGAATACCAGCAAACTTTTTACCCAGTTGCTTATCAAACACTACAAGTTAATGGAGGGATTGTTGGCATTCCTTTAATGTATGAGGGGTTGGCACTTTTTTACAATAAAGAGATGTTGGCCAATGCCAATTTAACTGTGCCAAGCACTTGGTCAGAATTGCGCGGAGTTGCCAATCAATTAACCGTACCAGGTAATCTTAGTGCTCGTCGTGACGACAACATCACTCAAGCGGGTTTGGCTATTGGTAATGCTAGCAACGTTGATCATTTTGCTGATATCTTGGCTTTATTAATTTTGCAAAATGGAGGGGATCCTAGTGATCCAACTAGTCAAAATGTGGAAGACGCTTTGACTTTTTATACTAACTTTATTAAACAAGACAAGGTTTGGTCAAATAATTTACCCAACTCAACAATGGCTTTTGCCAGAGGAGAGGTGGCAATGATTTTTGCGCCTTCTTGGCGAGCGCTAGAAATTAAAGAAATCAATCCAGAATTAGATTTTGCGATTGCCCCAGTGCCACAATTATCTAGTGAAGAAAACATTGCTTGGGCAAGTTTTTGGGTTGAGGGGGTTAATAAAAATAGCAGTAAACAAGAAGCAGCTTGGAAATTGCTCAAGCATTTGTCTTCTCAAGAAGCTTTAAATAAACTTTTTAATAGTGCTAGTTTAGTTAGAACTTTTGGAGAGATGTATCCACGATTAGATATGGCTAATGAACTTAATGAGGATAAGTTCTTAGCAGCTTATCTAGCAGATGCTCCTTTTGCAAAATCTTTTCCTATGGCCAGCCGCACACATGACAATGGTCTTAATGATCAGTTAATTCAATATTATGCTGACGCTATTAACGCTGTTTTAGCCGGCACTCAACCAGATAAAGCTCTGCAAGATATTAGGGCAGGTATTAGTCAAGTAATACAAAAATATGGATTAAATTAGTTTTTGTTGAGAATTTTTAGAATGGCTTTGGCCAATTTGTTTTTATCGTGTCTGAGCAAACTATGACTGTGACCAGGATCATGACTAATCAAAATGGTGGAGAGTAATTGATGATGCTTAATTTGTAATTTTAACCAATCAATTGTTTTGTCTTTTTCTTTTTTAGCGCTACGGAGATCATCCAAAACTGGTAATTCATTTTGACTGGCGTAATGCTTGAGTATTTTTGGAGCAATTTTTTCGCTATTTATTAAAATATAGTCTGGTTGGCGTTGACAATATTGACTAACTTCGCTGAGATGATCGAATGCCGTCATTTGATGAGTTTGTGAAAAATGAGTCATTAAATTTAATACATAAACAAACTGACCGCCTTGTTTTTTATTTTTTTGCATTGCTTCAGCGAAGCCTTCTACTAGAGTATTAGCTAGTAAACTTGCATAGAGATCGCCGGGTCCCAAGATGATCAAGTCAGCTTCTTTGATAGCTTGAGCAGCTCGATGATAAATTTTTAGTTTTTTCTTGAGGCTAATTTTTTTGATTTTGCGGCCTCCTAATTTAGGGTCATCTAAATTCTTTTCACCAACGACTTGTTCATTTTGGTAATCAATGACTAAATCAGTTGCCTGTTCACTAATTGGGTAAACCTGACCAGCTGTTTCAAATATTCGACTAGCAATTTCAATGGCTCGAGCTGGGCTGTCCTTTCTTTTTTGAGCTAAATCCTCAAGAGCGGTGATAATTAAATTACCTAAATTGTGGCCAGCTAGACTAGATTCTTCACTAAAACGGTAGAGTAGAATATCCCGAATTAATGATTCATTACTACCAGTAGCCAAAGCTGCGAGGCACTGACGTAAATCTCCGGTAGGTAAAAAACCGAACTCATCACGAAGTCGGCCGGTTGAACCACCATTATCTGAAACCACCACAATGGCACTAATCTCTAGTTGAGGATATTGTTTTAAGCCACTCAAAACTACTGCCGTACCAGTACCTCCACCAATAACTACCACTTTTTTATTTTTCATTTTGCCTTTTTATTTTAACAGATCATTGGTTAGAATAAGCTTATGGATTTACCAGAAGAATTAGTCGCTATTTTGCGAATTAGAAAACATAGTCATAGTCAATTAACTCTGGTAACTGGTGTATTTGACGTTTTACATCAAGAGCACCAGCAGTTTTTGCAAGCTGCCAAGAAGCTGAGCAAAATTCTTATTGTTGGCTTGGAAAGTGATCAACGGGTGCAAAAACTCAAGGGTCCTGGTCGGCCAATTAACAACGCGCTTCAACGTAAAAAAAACTTAGAAAAATGGGGCGTAGCTGATCTTATTTTTGTTTTACCTCCAGATTTTGGTCAAGCTTCGGTGAGACGGGCTTGGTTAGAAGCAATTAAGCCAGATTATTTAGCAGTTTCTAGCCACACACCTTTTTTGGCTATCAAAAAAAATGAGTTAGAAACTGTTGGCGGTCAGGTTAAAGTAGTTCGTCAATTTAATCCGCAAGTTTCTAGTAGTAAACTCATTCAAAGAGTTAATAATCAAAGGAGTAATTACTAAAAATGGCAAAAGCACTAAAAACTCAATTTGTTTGTCAAAACTGCGGAGCAAGCTATGCTAAATGGCAAGGACAATGTACAGAGTGTCAACAATGGAACACTTTGGTTGAAGAAATGCTTAGTCAAAAAGCTGGGCAAAAAACTTCTACAAATTTATCAAAAGCAGCTTTGGGTAAAAAAATGATAAATTTTTCTCAAGTCGAGCGTTTAAGCGAAGCAAAACAGCGTTTTTTTACTAAGATTGGAGAGTTGGATAGGGTTTTGGGTGGCGGTTTGGTGACGGGGATGACAATTTTAATTGGTGGGGAACCGGGAATTGGCAAATCA
>Ga0172377_10003806_pt1 | contig 15528 bp, 12 predicted proteins | sample Pumphouse3metaG_FD_119749 | JGI IMG/M metagenome (GOLD analysis project Ga0172377, IMG submission 119749) | Leachate microbial communities from a municipal landfill in Southern Ontario, Canada - Pumphouse #3 metaG | ecosystem: Engineered > Solid waste > Landfill > Unclassified | place: Canada...
TATGTTGAGCAGAAGCATCTTTGCGTTCCGCCTGCTCTTTCATATGATAAATCTTCAGGGCAAGAATGGAAAGGCGGTCGATAGCCCATGCTGGACTCTCTGTATTTATAGTGGCATCAGCCAAAACTTTAACATCAATGTATTGCTGACGGAAATATGTATCTATATCTTCAACTAGGTCTGTACGATCCTGATTGCTTTTGTCAATTCGTCTTTTAAGTGTTAGGGCTTCTGAAGGATTTATTTCAGGGTCACGTATAATATCTTCAAAATGCCATTGTACGGTATCAATCCAACATTTTTTATAAAGAGTATTTTCTATGGTGTTCTCTTTATATGGATTTAAGATAGGAGTCTCAATATTGTCTTTAATATGATAAGACGTAATAGCTTTATTAAATATACTGTTGCAAAGTTCTGTAAATATCATTATGTAATTTGTATTGATTTAATATGCAAAGCTAAACATTAATTTTTAATTAGCCAATTAAAATTAATAAAATATTGGTTTTTCCTTTGTAATTACATGCCTTTATAGTATCTTTGCGTTTAGTATGAGGATAGTTGTAGATGATAAGATACCATATATCCGTGATGTTATAAGCAGGATTACAGATGATGTAGCTTATATTAAAGGTTCGGATATATCTGCTGCTGATGTGAAAGGAGCGGATGCAATGATTGTGCGTACTCGTACGCGTTGTAACAGAAATCTTCTTGAAGGCAGTAATGTCAAATTCATTGCTACTGCCACAATAGGATATGATCACCTTGATGCAGAATATCTTAAAGAGGCTGGTATAAAATGGATAAACTGTCCCGGCTGCAATTCAGGTTCGGTGGCTCAATATATACGTTCTGTACTAATTCTGCTAAATAGATATAAGGGTCTTGTGCCCGAACATTCTACACTTGCTATAGTGGGATACGGCCATGTAGGTAAGAAAGTAAAAGCTGTAGCTGAAAGCATGGGATTCAATGTAATAATTAATGATTTGCCATTGCAGGACGAGGGTTCTGATTTTGATTTCTCAAGTCTGGACGAGATTGCAAAAGTAAGCGATGTTATTACATTTCATGTACCATTAATAAACAATGGTAAATACAAAACGGAACATATAGCCGATCATGATTTCTTTATGAAGTTATGTAGGCAACCATTTATAATAAATACCAGCCGAGGGAAAGTGGTAGACAACCACGAACTACTATATGCATTAGAAAACGGACTGATTAGAGATGCCATAATAGATACTTGGGAGAATGAACCAAGTATAAATCGCATGCTACTTGACAAAGTCTATATAGGTACACCACATATAGCAGGATATTCTGCAGATGGGAAAGTAAATGCTAATAATATGGTCATAGATGCTTTATGCGAGTATTTCAATATAAAGAACACCTTTCATATAGTACCTCCCGAATTGCCAAGAAATTACAAACTGATAGGAGATAAAGACGATATATCCTTAGGCCTTTATAATCCTCTTATTGATAGCATAAAATTGAAACATAATCCTGAATGTTTTGAAAAATTGAGAGATAATTATCCATTAAGACGTGAATATGAAAACATTAACAGGCGATAGCAATATTGTCATGTTTTTGTAAGTTAAGTGTAAAAAACAGCTGGTTTTATGCACAGATAGGGGTGCTTTGTGCATGTGATAGCTCTTTTTTGCTTAAATAATTTGCGTACTTGAAGAAAAATTCGTTACTTTGCGGCCGAAATTTAAATTAGAAAGTAATTATTAACAATTTAAACATTACAATTATGTCAGAAATTGAATCAAAAGTAAAAGCAATTATCGTTGATAAACTAGGTGTAGATGAAGCAGAAGTTAAACCAGAAGCAAGTTTTACAAATGATCTAGGCGCAGATTCTTTGGATACTGTAGAACTTATTATGGAGTTTGAAAAAGAATTCGGTATCTCAATCCCAGACGATAAAGCTGAAAAGATAGCAACTGTTGGCGATGCTATCAGTTATATCGAGGAGAACGCCAAATAATTATTCCTCTAACATTAATATGGAATTAAAAAGAGTAGTTGTAACAGGTATTGGAGCTGTTACTCCTTTAGGAAATAATTCTGAGGAAACTTGGGAGAACCTTATTTCAGGAGTAAGTGGTGCAGCACCTATTACACAATTTGATACAACCAATTTCAAAACACAATTTGCTTGCGAGGTAAAAAACCTCAATGTAACTGATTACATTGACCGTAAGGAAGCTCGTAAGATGGATCGTTACACCCAGTTGGCTATGATATCAGCTATGCAGGGTGTAAAAGATTGTGGTATTGATCTGGAAACAGAGGATAAAAACAGAATCGGTGTAATATATGGTGTAGGTATTGGAGGTATTCGTACTTTTGAGGAAGAAGTTAAATACTATGGCGTACACGAAGCCGATGGACCTAAGTTTAATCCATTCTTTATTCCAAAGATGATTGCTGATATAGCAGCAGGTCAGATTTCAATTCATTTTGGATTTCATGGCCCTAACTATACTACAACATCAGCATGTGCTTCTTCTAGCAATGCATTGGCAGATGCTTTTAACCTTATTCGTTTGGGCAAAGCAAATATTATTGTCAGTGGTGGAGCTGAAGCAGCTATATGTGGTTGTGGAGTAGGTGGATTTAATGCTCTACATGCACTTTCAACACGTAATGATGATCCACAACACGCATCACGTCCGTTCAGCGCAAGCCGTGACGGATTTATAATGGGCGAAGGTGCAGGATGCATTATCCTTGAAGAACTTGAACATGCAAAAGCTCGTGGTGCTAAGATTTATGCAGAGATGGTAGGCGAAGGCGAAAGTGCCGATGCATATCATATTACAGCATCTCATCCTGAAGGACTTGGAGCAAAACTCGTAATGGAGGCAGCTCTTGATGATGCGGGTATGAAGCCTGAAGATATTGATTATATCAATGTACATGGCACATCAACTCATGTTGGTGATATCTCAGAAGTTAAAGCAATTAAAGATGTATTCGGTGATGCAGCATATAAGCTAAACATCAGCTCTACAAAGTCAATGACTGGTCACTTACTGGGAGCAGCAGGTGCTGTAGAAGCTATGGCTTGTATTCTAGCTGTAAAGAACGACATTATACCGCCTACAATCAATCATGATGAAAACGATAAGGATGAAGAAATAGATTATAATCTTAATTTTACATTCAATAAGGCTCAAAAGCGTACAGTACGTGTAGCTCTAAGCAATACATTCGGTTTCGGTGGTCATAATGCATGTGTTATTTTTAAGAAATATGCTAAATAACATTATTGATAGAATAAAGCTCCCTTTCCACAAGGATAAGGAGCTTTATTCATCTTTATATTCTATCATAGGATTTTATCCCCATAATATAGAATTATATAAGCTTGCCTTAATGCACAAGAGTATTGCTAAAAGGAATGCTAAAGGTAAGCCGGTAAATAATGAACGTCTTGAGTTTCTTGGTGATGCTATACTAGATGCTATAGTTGGCGATATCGTATATCGGCATTTTGAGGGTAAGCGTGAAGGATTTCTTACTAATACCCGAAGTAAGATAGTACAGCGTGATACATTAAACAAGTTAGCCAAGGAGATGGGTGTAACACAACTTATTATGTCTTCAGGACACAGTTCCTCTCATAACAGTTATATGGGAGGAAATGCTTTCGAGGCATTAGTTGGAGCAATATATCTTGATCAAGGCTATAATGCATGTATGCGTTTCATGCAAAAAAAAATTCTTTCACAACTCATAAACATTGACAAGGTAGCTTACAAGGAAGTAAACTTTAAAAGTAAACTTATAGAGTGGAGTCAAAAAAACCGTGTTAATGTTGATTTCACAATGTTGGATGAGTCAAAAGACAAAAATGGTAGTCCGGTATTCAATCATAAGATTATGATTGAAGGCCTAGAAGGTTGTGAAGGAACAGGTTTTTCCAAAAAAGAAAGTCAGCAATTAGCTGCCAAACTTACTCTTGAGCGTCTTCGTAAGGAACCTCAATTTATTGATGCTGTATTTGCAGCAAAGACATTACGTACTCAGCAAGAAGAAGAACCGGTACTTAATGTTCCTGATACAGAAGATAAAAATGATTTTATTATTCCTGTTGAGGAAAAAATAATTGATGAATGCCAAGAACTTGAAGATGTAGATGTAATTGCAGATACATCTCTTGTAGAAGCAGAAAATAAATCCATATCTGATAACAGTGAAGAATTTGATTTGTCAGATATTACAGCCGTTCCAAAAGAAAAAAATAAAGAAGATATTATTGCAGCTGCTGAATCAGCCGCTTTCTCCAATTTGTGATAAAAAAAGGTAAAAAATTACTCTTTTACGAAAGTTTAAAGTAACTTTGCGAGTTAATTGCGGAGAAAAGAGCTAATATAAACTATCTTTGCAGAATTAAGTATGTTGTTATGACTTTAACAAAAATTGCAAGTAAACTGTTTCTGTCAAGACAGAAACAGCTTGAACGACATATAAACGAAGGTGGGGCAATGCAGATGCAAGTGCTTAAATCTATTATAAGTCGTGCTCAAGATACTGAATATGGAAGGAATCATCTATTTTTGAATATCAATAATTACGAGAGTTTTGTAAAAAATGTGCCCGTAAATACATATGAAGAATTAAAGGATGATATTGACCGTATGCGCCATGGCGAAAGTGATGTACTTTGGCCTGGAACAGTGAAATGGTATGCCAAGTCTTCTGGTACGACTAATGATAAAAGTAAATTTATTCCTGTAAGTGCTGATGGCTTGCAAAACATTCATTATAAAGGTGGTGAGGATGTTGTGGCAGTGTATTTGCGTAACAATCCAGACAGTCGACTTTTTGATGGTAAAAGCCTTATTTTAGGTGGAAGTCATACACCCAACTATAATCTTCCAAACAGTCTTGTTGGAGATTTAAGCGCCATACTTATAGAAAATATTAACCCTTTTGCCAATTTGTTAAGGGTGCCAAAGAAATCTACAGCTTTGCTTTCCGATTTTGAAGTTAAACGTGATCGTATTGCTCACGAGACTTGCAATAAGAATGTAACAAATATCAGTGGAGTGCCATCATGGATGCTTTCGGTATTAAGTAGAGTACTTGAGGTAACAGGTAAAGAACATATCAATGAAGTATGGCCTAATTTGGAAGTATTCTTCCACGGAGGTGTAGCATTTACTCCATATCGTAAGCAATATGAACAACTAATTACTTCATCGCAAATGAAGTATATGGAGACATACAATGCTAGCGAAGGTTTCTTCGGTTTGCAGGATGATCCTAACGACCTTTCTATGTTGTTGATGCTCGATTATGATGTCTTCTATGAGTTCATTTCTATGGATGAATATGGCACAGATAATCCTACTGTAATACCTTTATTGGGAGTGGAATTAGGAGTAAACTATGCAATGTTGATATCTACATCATGTGGATTATGGCGATATATGATAGGTGATACTGTCAGTTTCACATCAAAAAATCCTTATAAATTTGTTATTACCGGTCGTACTAAGCATTTTATTAATGCTTTCGGAGAAGAACTTATCGTCGATAATGCTGAGAAGAGTCTAGCATATGCATGCCTAAAGACAGGAGCAGAAGTTTCTGAATATACTGCGGCGCCTGTGTTTATGGATGATAAGGCAAGATGTCGCCATCAGTGGCTGATAGAATTTGCGAAAGATCCTGCAGATATTACAGAATTTGCTGAGATACTTGACAAAAAACTACAAGAAATAAATTCTGATTATGAAGCTAAGCGCTTTAAAGATATTACACTGCAGCATCTGGAACTGGTAAAAGCACGTAAAGGACTGTTTAACGACTGGCTTAAGTCAAAAAATAAACTTGGAGGGCAGCATAAGATTCCACGTTTGAGCAATAGCCGTGATATAATAGAGCAAATGCTTGAAATGAATTCTGACACTGAAAACAGCAATTAATAATGATAAAAAGAACGCATCTGAAATATATATTTATGTCGATGAGTCTTCTCTGCATAATATCATGTGCAAGAATGGGACAGCCTGATGGAGGATGGTATGATGAAACACCTCCCCAGATAGTTGGATCTTCACCAAAAGACAAGGCTGTGAATGTCAATTCACATAAAATATATATATACTTTAATGAGTTCATACAATTAGATAACCCAACCGAGAAGGTTGTAGTGTCACCACCACAAATGGAAGTTCCCGAAATCAAAGGCGAGGGAAAGAGAATAATGGTAGAATTGAAAGATTCACTTAAGAAGAACACAACATATACAGTGGATTTCTCTGACGCTATATCAGATAATAATGAGGGGAATCCTTTAGGTAATTTTACCTATAGCTTTTCTACAGGAGAGAAGATAGACACTCTGGAAGCATCAGGATATGTTCTAAATGCAGAGAATCTTGAACCTATAAAGGGTATTTTGGTTGGTCTTTATAAGAATCTTTCTGACACGGCATTTGTTAAGACACCATTGTTGCGTGTATCAAGAACGGATAGTCGTGGTCACTTTATCGTAAAAGGAATAGCTCCAGGCACTTATCGCATATATGCCCTTCAGGATGCCGATGGCAACTATATGTTCAATCAGAAGAGTGAGATGATAGCTTTTAATAACGACCTTATCACTCCTTCTTGTAAACTTGACGCACGCCCTGATACGTTATGGAAAGACTCTTTGCATATTGATTCAATAAAGTCGGTACCTTATATTCATTATTACCCCGATAACATAATATTAAAGGCATTTAAAGAAGTGCAGACAGACAGATATCTGTTGAAGTCGGAAAGAACAACAGCAGACAAATTTACATTGTTTTTCAGTTATGGAAGCGACAAATTGCCTGTTATACATGGACTCAATTTTAATGAAAAGAATGCTTTCATTATTGAACCTACAGAAAAGAAAGATACCATTACATATTGGTTACGTGATACGGCCTTATGCAATCAGGATACACTGAGGATGCAACTGCAGTATATGGCTTCAGACAGTACCGGGACGCTGCACGATAAAACAGATACCCTGGAAGTGCTCTCAAAGGACACATATGCCAAAAGATTGAAGAAACTTGCCAAAGATCACGAGGAATGGGAAAAGAAACAAGAGAAGGCAAAGAAACGCGGTGAACATTACGAGATGGTAATGAGACCAGAATCCTTAAAACCGGATTATGGTCATTTGGGTGAGATGGATCCTGATAAGAATGTAATAATAAAAATGCCTACTCCACTAGTAAAAGTGGATACAGCCGGTATACATCTTTATTCAAAGCATGACACTTTATGGTATAGGGCCCCGTTCAAATTCCAGAAGTTGGATTCAATACCTCGTACTTATGCTATATTGGGAGAGTGGAAACCCAATGTGGAATATAGTCTGGAGATAGACAGCGCTGTCTTTACGGATATATATGGGAAAGTTTCCGATCCATTGAAACAAGGTATCAAGATTAATTCGTTAGATACATATAGTTCACTTTTCGTCGACATACAAGGAACACAAAGTAATAATTTGATAGTGCAGCTGCTTAATTCTTCAGACGGGGTAATAAAAGAGGTAAAAGCTAAAAACGGCCGTGCCGAATTCTATTATTTAAAACCGGATAAGTATTATCTACGAGCTTTTGAAGACAATAACAACAATGGTAAATGGGATACCGGATTATATTTTTCAGGCCTTCAGCCAGAAAATGTCTATTATTATCCTGCCGCTATAACATGTAAAGCTAAATGGGATGTCAACGAATCATGGAATGTAAAAACTGTGGATCTGTCACGTCAGAAGCCAATTGAGATTACCAAGCAAAAACCTGATAAGGAGAAAAAACTTAGACAGCGCAATGCAGAACGCGCCAAGAGCATGGGACTAATACCCGTAGGGAAATAATAACAGTGTATAAACTCATAATAAGATAAAATGATAAAAAGTATTAAGTCACTTATATTATCTTGTACCATTCTGATATCTTCTATATCAGTATCCGCCCAATGTCCTGTAGAAAATCAGGCATTCAAATCCGGTGAGTTTCTTACATATAACCTTTATTATAATTGGAAGTTTATATGGGTAAAGGCTGGTACGGCTTCTATGAGTACTGTCCTGAGCCGTTATAAAGGTCAGCCTGCTTACCGCGCAAGTCTTATAACAAGAGGTACTCATAGGGTAGATGATTACTTTGTGCTACGAGACACATTACTCTGTTATTCTCGTGAAGATATGGTGCCTTTGTATTATCGCAAAGGAGCACGCGAAGGTAAGAGATACACAGTAGATGAAATATGGTATTCTTATCTTAATGGCAATAGCTACCTTCGTCAGCACCGTCTTAACAATGATGGAAAAAATGAGTGGAAAAATTCACAATATAAAAACTGCATCTACGATATGATGAACATATTCCTATGCGCTCGGAGTTACAATCCTGCAAGCTGGCAGATAGGCCACTCGGTAAACATACCTTTGGCTGATGGTAATAATGTTACTCCGGCTATACTGAAATATCGTGGTAAGACAGTTATAAAGGCAGATAATGGGGTGAAATACCGTTGTCTCACTTTATCATATATAGAGAAAGACGATAATAAGATGAAGGAGATAGTACGCTTCTTTATTACCGATGATGAAAATCATATACCGGTACGCTTAGATATGTTCCTTCGTTTTGGTAGCGCCAAAGCTTTCCTTACAAATTTTAAAGGGGTAAAGAACCCTATATCATCAAGAGTAAATTAATAAAATATATGAAATCTCTGACAAGTAATAAGACATTCTGGTTGTTGTTGCTGATATGTATTTTAACAATAATCCCTTTTTTAGGGTTATATGACTATAATACAAAAGGTGAACCGAGAGAGTCTATAGTATCTTATACGATGCTCGAAACAGGTAACTGGATTCTTCCACGCAATAACGGTGGTGAGATGGCATACAAGCCACCTTTCTTTCATTGGTGTGTAGCAGGTGTATCTGCTATAAATGGTAAAGTAACAGAGATGACCTCACGTGTCCCTTCTGCAGTAGCATTTATTATACTCGTAATGGTTACCTTTGCGTTCTATCTTAAGCGTAAGGGGCAGAAGGTCGCTTTTATATCTGCATTACTTATGTTAGGATGCCTTGAGTTAGCCAGGGCCAGTTGCAACTGTAGGGTAGACATGGTACTTACTATGCTTACAGTATGTGCATTATATTGTTTTTACGAATGGTATGAAAGGAACCTGCGTGGAATACCTTGGTTTGCCATAATACTTATGAGTCTAGGTACGCTTACCAAGGGACCTGTTGGAGCTATAATACCATGCCTTGTTACAGGTATATTCCTTCTTATAAGGGGAGTTAAGTTTTATAAGGCATTTTTCTTACTTCTATTGTTTGGTATAATGTCTCTTATACTGCCTGCAATATGGTATGTAGCTGCATACCATCAGGGAGGTCAGGCCTTTTTGGATCTAATGTACGAAGAGAATATAGGCAGAATGACGAACACGATGAGTTACGATTCGTGTGTCAACCCATGGCCCTACAATATCCTTACTCTTATTGTAGGTTATCTGCCATGGACATTATTGGTAATCGTTTCATTATTTGGATTGTCATACCATAAATTTAGTGGAGGTACATCTATCTTGTGGCATCGTTTTGTTGCCTGGATTAAGAATATGGAACCACTTGATTTGTTTTCTTTCGCTGCAATAGTCATTATCTTTGTATTCTATTGCATACCTCAGAGCAAGCGTAGTGTGTATCTGATGCCGATGTATCCGTTTATGGCTTATTTTCTTGCCAGATATATAATGTGGCTTACAGCAAAACGCTCAAAGACAATCATAGTCTACGGTAGCATCATATCAATAATAGGTCTCCTGCTTTTTGCGACGTTTATTGTTGTCAAGTGTGGATTGATACCGGATACTATATTCCATGGTCGCCATGCTATCCAAAACATAGCATGGCTGCATGCTATTGAGAATGTAAGTGGCTTATTGGCCTGGATATGCGCACTCATACCAACTGTCTTGTGTATCTATTGGTGGAAATATATTGGTAATCATAAAATTGGTGATGGACATATTTATGGAATGCTGGCAATGGTAATAGCCGTATTCCTTGCTGTAAATGTATCTTATAAACCAGGTATACTCAATGCTAAATCTTCTAAACCTTTAGCCTTGCAAATAGATAAGTTGGCTCCACAGAGTCAAGGCAGGCTATATGAATATATAGAAGGCGGGGTAAAGGCTAAAGGTGACCCTGTACATTTCTTCGAGTTAAATTTCTATCTTGGCAACAGAATAGGAAGTTTTTATCATGAGCAACCATCTTCCGGTTTCCTTATTATAAGCGATGATGATGCAAGAAACGATCTTGGTCAATATGTGAAGAAGGGATACCATTTCGAATTACGCCATCAATTATTAAATAAGGCTAATGGCCAGACACTATTCCTCTATCATTTTTTACGCGAAAAAGTATAAACAAAGTGTAGTATCAAAAAGTTTATTGGTACTACAATTATCATAACTAATATAGGAGATAATAACTTGCTGAACCCTAACAATAAAAAGAGGTTCAGTAAGCCAATCTCCAATAAGTAATTGATAAGATGGCTGAATCCAAAACCTACAACATTCTTCGATGAAGGTTTAGCTTTGAATGTAAAGAATGTGGTAAGTCCGTAATTACATATCAGACCTACACCATATCCGGCTGTATATGCTATATTGTAATTGGCTACCGTGAGTACCAGACAGTATACCCCATAGTGTATACCTGAACATATAGTTCCCACGATGCCGAAACGGAAAAACTGCCAGAATTTTGCCTGCCATTCAGGATGACTGGCTATTATTGCCTTCAACTTATTTATCATTCTCGTTCAGCACGTCTTTAATATTGTACAGAGGGCGTCCTTTCACTTCTTTATATATCTTACCAACATATAGTCCTACAACGCCGACAGAGATCAAAGTAATGCCTCCTACAAACCATATAGAAAGCATCAATGATGCCCATCCATGAACGGCCGTGTGAGACCACAGGGCATATAATACGTAGAAACCGATAAGAATACTTATGAATATAAATATGATACCAAGATACATTATTCCATAGATAGGTTTAACAGAGAATGACGTAATGCCGTCAAGAGCTAGGCTCATCATTTTTTTAAGAGTATATTTTGACGATCCAGCCGTACGCTCTGATATTATATCGTCCACCGTCGTTGATGGGAATCCTAGCATAGGGATAAGTCCCCTTAGATAGATATTCTTCTCTTGGTATTTTGCAAGAGTATCAAGCACTCTCTTGCTCATGAATCTGAAATCAGCATGGTTGTATATACTCTCCACTCCCATCTTGCTCTGCAATTTATAAAATGCAACAGCAGACATGCGTTTGAGCACAGGATCAGCCTTACGCGAAACCTTTACACCGTATATGATATCATATCCATTTGCATAATCGTCTATCATCTTCTCGATGGCACTAAGATCGTCCTGTAAGTCGGCATCGATAGTAATAACAGCATCACTCCATTCTTTAGCCGTCATCATACCAGCCATAATAGCCGACTGATGCCCTACGTTGCGTGCCAGATTAAGCCCTTTGAAGTGAGCATTATCCTTATGGAGTCTGCTTATTATGCTCCATGTTGAATCCTTACTGCCATCGTTTACTAAAAGTACGAAACTGTCTTTAGAGATTTTGCCTTTCTCTATTAATTCATCAAAAAGTGCTGTTAGTCTTTTTGCTGATTGGTCAAGAACTTCCTCCTCGTTATAACAAGGAGATACGATAGCTAGTTTAATCATTATTTAGATCCTTTTTTTAATTCTGCGGTTTTTATTTCTGTAAATTCCGAAAATGTGATAAATTCATAACCTTTGCCCTTAAGCATTTTTATAAGTGAGTCGAGTCTGTCTTCCATGCCCTTTCCGCTGTGGTTCTTTATGATGAAAGGCATCTTGAATTCAGGATGTTTTTTCAGTTCATAAAATTCCCATGGGTGGAAGTATGTAACAAAATATCCGTCATGTTTCAATACACGCCTTATCATCCAGTGATATAATGCTGTAGGCAGATTGTGGCAAGACAACCAGAATAGCGGAAACCTTATCCAGGGAGTCACTGATGATGGAATCTCAAGCACGTTGCCTCTCATAAAACAAGTTCGTGGGCAAGTAAGATGTATATATCTTCCTGGTATGAAAGCCGGATTAAGAGAAGAATTGTATTTGAAACCTTCATCCTCTATATCTTTGTCAGATACAGGGAACATTCTTGGTTGACGATAACCATTTGCAGTAATACCTGTTAGTTGTTCTATTATCTTCTTAGATTCTTTTACGTCTGTATCTTTTGGCTCCCAATGGTCACATCCATGACATGCTACTTCATGGCCTTCGTCCATGATACGTTTCATTGTTTCCGGTGAATTCTTTGCAAAGTTAGCTGTACAGAAAAAAGTGGCTTTTACGTTGTTCCTTTTCAGGCAGTCCAATATTTTGTTAGTACCATATACAGATACTTTCATAGCTTCGTCTAGCGGGAAATCCACTCCGTGCTCACGTGGCACGTCAAATTCTTCAGTATCAAAACTTAATAATATCATTATTGCAATAATTAATTATTTGCAAAAATACTCAATTTATTTCTAAATTAGATGCATTTGCAATAAAATTAGACATCTTTATCCGTAAAAGGTTCAGCATTTATGCTTTTCAGATTCTTCTGTAGCTGTTCTGTGCTGCTTGCACCTACCAATACCGATGTCACACCTTTCTGATGCAGTATCCACGCAAGAGCCATTTCTGCAAGTGTCTCGTTGCGTGATTTGGCTATACCATCCAGACGTTTCAGGTTGTCAAGAAGTTCCGGAGTAAGAGAATCCTTTTTTAGGAATTTCCCTTTAGACATTCTACTTTCTTGTGGTATACCGTTGAGATATCTGTCTGTAAGCAATCCCTGTGCAAGTGGAGAGAATGAGATAAATCCGATGCCCTGTTCTGCGCAATAATCTATTATGCCATCTTCTTGTGGAGCACGGTCAAGCAGATTTAACCTTCCTTGATATATCAGTAGTGGTACATCCCTGTCGCGCAGATACGCAGTAGCAAATTTCAGTGCTTCAAGCGGCCATCGTGATATACCTACGTATAGTGCTTTCCCTGCTTTTACTATATCTACTAGTGCCTGCAAAGTTTCTTCTAGTGGAGTGTTCGGGTCATACCTGTGACTATAAAACAAGTCTACATAGTCGAGATGCATCCTTTTCAGACTCTGGTCCAGACTGGCTATCATATATTTTCTTGATCCCCAATTGCCATAAGGTCCGGCCCACATATCATATCCTGCTTTGCTGCTGATAAACAATTCATCTCTGTATGGTCTGAAATCGTCTTCCATCAGCCTTCCCATCGTTTCTTCTGCGGAACCGTAAGGAGGTCCATAATTGTTGGCCAAGTCGAAATGCGTTATTCCGTGATCGAAGGCATAGCGTGTTATCTTACGACTTCTTTCGTAATCATCCACACCACCGAAGTTGTGCCAGAATCCCAGACTGACCTTTGGTAGCAATATGCCGCTTTTTCCACATCGGTTGTACGTCATACCGCCGTCATAGCGTAATTCGTCAGCAAAGTATTTTTCCATTCTTAAGAGTTTTTGTCTTTGTTAATAAGTTCCAGCAGTTTTTCTACTGCTTCTTCTTCAGGTATATTCTTTTCTACGCAAACTTTTTTGCGATATAGTGAAATCTTTCCACGTGCCGCACCTACATATCCATAGTCGGCATCAGCCATCTCTCCTGGGCCGTTTACGATACATCCCATTATACCAATCTTCAGCCCTTTCATGTCTTTTGTAGATTCTTTTATACGGGCGATGGTTTTTTGGAGGTCGTATAGAGTACGCCCGCATCCGGGACAACTGATATATTCCGTTTTGCTGGTGCGCAGACGTGCAGCCTGCAATATACCAAATGCAGTGGCATTTATGTCTTCAGTGCAAAGATCGCCGTCGTTCATCAGCCATATACCGTCAGTCAAACCGTCGAACATCAAGGCGCCCATATCAGCAGCAGCTTCAAGTTGGAAGTCACTCTTCTCTTCATGTGAGTGTCTGTACATCTGGCAGAATATTACGGGGTTCTGAATGCCGTTAGACATAAATTCGTGTACAAGGGCGCGTTGGTCTCCTAGTCTGTTCTGGTGATTGCTTACGCATACCACTACTATTTCTGGATGATGTTTCAGGCATGGCAGATATTCATCACTTGGTGCACCAAACTGCAGTACGAGGAACTTCAGTTTTGAGTTGTCGTAACTTATAAATGGTGTAGCGTTATAAGGATATATTGGAAATATGTTATCTTTAGATGTTAAAGAACCCAATTTATCAAGTTCTTGGTATACATTAAAGTCAACGATATAATTCTGATCCTTATTAATATTCTCAGGCAGTTGTCCGCCAACATATATATAATCAGCTTTGTATTGATCATCCTTGCTGCCTATCTTATTAGAGATTACAACAGGCACATTCTCACCGCCGATATTGTTTACCGCATTTGTCTTGCGACGTTCCGGGTGCAGATAATCAAATCCTTTATATTCATCACCGGGCACAAGCAAGTGTCCCGCACGCTTACCAATATAGTCAACCAAATGTCGTGCTACAGGAATCTCCTCTTCAGGCTCTTCACTTAGAGACACACGTATAGTGTCTCCAATACCGTCTGCCAGAAGAGCACCTATACCTACGGCACTCTTGATACGTCCATCTTCACCATCACCGGCTTCTGTCACACCAAGATGTAGTGGATAATGCATATCCTCCTTATCCATACAGTCAACCAACAGGCGTATAGAACGTACCATAACTACAGTGTTGCTTGCCTTTATGGATATCACTACATCATTAAAATTTTCACGTTTACATATGCGCAGGAACTCCATACAACTCTCTACTATACCTTCGGGAGTATCACCATAACGGCTCATTATACGGTCAGAAAGTGAACCGTGATTTACGCCAATGCGTACGGCGGTATGATTCTTCTTGCATATATTCAGAAACGGGATTAACTGATCTTCAATCTTCTGCAGTTCAGCAGCATACTCATTGTCTGTATATTCCAACTTCTTGAAAGTACGAGCAGGGTCAACATAGTTGCCCGGATTGATACGTACCTTCTCTGCATAAAGCGCAGCTACCTCAGCCACATGCGGATTGAAATGTACGTCAGCCACTAGGGGCGTATTATAACCATCCTTGCGCAATGCTGCATTGATGTTCTTTAGATTTTCAGCCTCGCGTACACCCTGTGTAGTGAGTCTTACATATTCACCACCGGCGTCAATGATACGTTTTGCCTGAGCCACACTACCTTCAGTGTCGTCAGTAGAAGTTGTAGTCATCGACTGAATACGTATAGGGTTGTCTCCACCCAGAGGCGTATCACCGACATTTACAACAGAAGATTCCCGTCTGTGATAATTGAATAA
>Ga0172377_10003807_pt1 | contig 15528 bp, 12 predicted proteins | sample Pumphouse3metaG_FD_119749 | JGI IMG/M metagenome (GOLD analysis project Ga0172377, IMG submission 119749) | Leachate microbial communities from a municipal landfill in Southern Ontario, Canada - Pumphouse #3 metaG | ecosystem: Engineered > Solid waste > Landfill > Unclassified | place: Canada...
CAATATTTTTTCATCGCCCGTAAGTCCCGTGTCGAGTCCCGACGCCCCGTGAACGATTCGGCTAATCAGAGGCGGCATCTCCCATTTTTCGGCGATCACGTTGCAAATATCGAAAAGGCTTTGTCCGCTCAAGCGGAATAGAATGGTGTTGTAATCGAGTGCTTTGACGCTTCGCAGCTGTTCCACTTCGCTTCGGCATGCACCGAACAGGGCATCGCATACTATCATGCTGGCAGGTAAAAGGGTAATGGCGCTTTCCGTATCGTGATTGAGTAAAGAGAGATGACGGAGAATTTTTTCCCATCTGCGGCTGAGCGATGCCTGCAAATCGTAAAAAGCGTGATTATTGAGGGCAAATAATGACCACTCTTTCGGCGCAAGAAGAGTCATAAGATAACTGTATAGAATCTGCTGTGCGGTAGAAGTTCCCAAAATACCGAAGATTTGCGACAAATCGTTTACTTCATTGCGAAATCCGTAAATAGGGCGATTAACCAATGTTTTAAGATAGAGTTTCAAAGCGGGATCGTTTTCGGCGGATTTTGCCGCTTTTACTAAATCGCCGCCTCGGACATACTCAAGCGTTTCACGGACGACGGTGGGAGCTGGGGGAATTTTTTGGATATAAAGAGCGATTTGTTCTTGTGTAACCACGTTTTACGGCGTCCATTCTTGTTATTAAGTTAGGTATGATTGTAATGGTTAATGGTTAAAGAACTCTTTAAGTCCGAACGGACCGTTCCTGCAAATAGCGCAATCGATATAATACTTAAGGTAAACTTTGGGTTTGATAAGGTAAAATTCGCAACTAAAATTTACGCAAGGAGCCTCAAAATGGCAAGAAAATGTGCTATTAGCGGTAAAGGCCCAATGAGCGGGAACAATGTTTCTCACGCGAAAAACAGAACTAAGCGTCGTTTTTTACCAAACCTTCGTACTGTTCGTGTAACGCTTGAAGACGGTACTACCAAAAAGCTTAAAATTTCTGCTTCCGAGCTTCGTACTCTGAAAAAAGATTCGTAACCGTCCCCTGAAGGGTCTGCGTTGAATCTTCTACGAAAGATACAGAAATTCTTGAATTGGGAGCCTTCTCCCAAACCCCATATCACTCTCAACGACGAACTTTACGCCCAGTTTCTCCCCTTTCGAACCCCTTTAATCCTTTTACAGCTGTGTATGATCATCGGTACCCTCGGCTACATCGTGATCGAAGACTATTCTCTGATCGACGGGCTGTACCAGACCGGATACACCATCACTTCGGTCGGGTTCGGGGCATTGAAAGAGGGAGAATTTTCCGCGGTGGGGAAACTCTTCACCATCACCCTGATCATTTTCGGATCGGCTTTGTTCACCTTTGTCATCCTGGTCTCCGTCGACGTCATCAACCAGGGACACCTCAAACGAATCTTTAAGGAGCGGAAGATGCTGTACCGGATCGCCCGGCTGAAAAAACATTTTGTCATCTGTCACCACAACGAATACGCGATTCAGGTGTCCAAGCAGCTGAGGGAGAACCACATTCCCTTTGTCGTTATCGACCCAAGAGATGACCTCGAGGAGATCGCGCGCCGATACAAGTACCCTTACTACATCAAGGCCGAGCCCCATACCGAGACTGCGATGCTCAAGGCGCATCTGAGTTCGGCTAAGGGGCTCATCACTTTATCGGATTCGATTGCCGATAATATCGCTTTGATCGCGTCCGTCCGCCTTTTTGAGAAAGAGCACCGCATCCCTTCGGCCTATTACATCATCAGTGCATCGGAAAGTGTCGAAGATATCAGTAAACTCAAAAAATTGGGAGCCGACACGGTCGTATCTCCGAGCAAGCTTACCGCACAGCGAATTACGGCAATGGCGGCACGTCCGGATATGGAGAATCTGCTGGAGCAGTTTCTCTATAAAAGCGATACGCCGCTCGATATGGAAGAGGTATACGTCCCGAAAACAAGCTGGATGGTACTGAAAAAACTCAAAGAGACCCATTTGCGCGATATTGCCAATGTATCCATAATCGGAATTACCAAAAAAGACGGTAAGTTCATGCCGATGCCGAAAGGGGACGTATTGATTATGAGCGAATCGAAATTATTGGTTATCGGAACCCAAAAAGGGATATTATATACCAAAGGGTTGGTCAAAAAACAGGAAAAACCGGAGGAACTAAAATATGTATAAGATTGTCCCCGTCGAGGGCGGAGTATGTGCGGCAGAAGGTTTTTTTGCCGACGGAATCCATATCGGTCTGAAAAAAGAGGGTGCCAAAGATTTGGCGTTTGTCTATTCGAATACGCTGTGTACGATCGCGTCGGTATTTACCACCAATAAAATGACGGCGGCACCGATTCGCCATTTTCGTGCAAAAGGGGAGTTTAAAGGCAATTTTGTCCTTATCAATTCTAAAAATGCCAATGCGATGACGGGGCAGGCCGGAATCGACGATATCGACGAAGTATTGCAAAGTGTATGCTCTATGTTCCCCTCTATCGTTCATCCGGTAATGAGTTCGACGGGGGTGATCGGGGTACGGCTTCCTAAAGCGAAAATTATCGAAGGAGCCAAGCAGATCGATTTGGGAAAACGTGACGGCGTTGCCGCTTCCGAAGCGATTATGACGACCGATACGTTTGCCAAACGGATCGCTTTTGAGGTTCAGCTGGACGACGGGAAATCGTTTCGGATCGGTGCAATGGCAAAAGGTGCGGGGATGATCAATCCTGCCATGGCGACGATGTTGTGTTTTATCACGACCGATGCGGCTGTCGGAAAAGCGGCAATGCAGGATATTTTAGACGAGTGTGTTCATACTACGTTTAACGCCGCCAGCGTCGACGGCGATACATCGACCAACGATACCGTTTTAGTCATGGCAAACGGCAAGAGCGGAGCATTCCATCCGAAAGTCTTTAAAGAGGTATTAGAGAACATTATGCTCTTTTTGGCCAAAGAGATGGTGCGCGACGGAGAAGGGGCGACAAAGCTGGTCACCTACAAAGTGACGGGAGCCGTTAATGCGAAAGAAGCGGAGATCGCCGCAAAAGCGCTCAGTAACTCCCTTTTGGTCAAAACGGCTTTGTTCGGGCAAGACCCTAACTGGGGACGGATCGCTTCGACGGTCGGAGCCAGCGGTATCATGTGCGACGAAGCATTTTTGAGCATTTGGTTTGACGATGTATGCGTTTATAAAAAAGGGGCTTTGCTGTTTGATGAAAAACTCGAACCGCTTGCCGCGGCAGTAATGCAAAAATCGGCCTTTACGATCCATTGCGATATCGGTCTTCAAGACGGTGAGTTTACCGCATACGGATGCGATCTTGGGCACGAATATGTCAAAATTAATGCGGATTATCGCACGTAGTATTAGCATCTACTAAGTGAGCGGTTGCTATAATCGCGATAATTTATGCTCAACAGGAAGACCCATGCGCGGATATAAAATTTTCAGCGGTTCAGCATGTACCGACTTTGCGGCGGAAGTGTGCAAAACGCTCGATGTCCCCCTCTCTAAAGCGTCAGTCAAACGTTTCAGTGACGGAGAAATCAATGTTCAGATTTCAGAAAGCGTTCGCGGTCGCGATGTCTTTATCATTCAGTCTACGGGGGCGCCGTCAAATGACAATTTGATGGAATTATTAATTATGACCGATGCGCTCCGCCGCTCATCCGCCAGTTCGATTACGGCGGTAGTTCCGTATTTCGGGTATGCGCGACAAGACCGAAAAGCGGCTCCACGCGTACCGATCACTGCAAAATTGGTAGCAGATATGTTTGAAACGGCGGGGATCGACCGCGTTGTGACGATCGATCTACATGCCGGACAGATTCAAGGGTTTTTCAATATCCCCGTCGATAACCTCTACGGTGCAATCATTTTCCAAGAGTATATCACGTCGAAAAAGCTTCCAAATCCGATTATCGCATCCCCGGATATCGGAGGGGTTGCACGGGCCCGTTATTTCGCCGAAAAACTGGGATTGGAGATGGTAATCGTCGATAAACGGCGTGAAAAAGCCAATGAGAGCGAAGTGATGAACATCATCGGAGACGTGACGGGTAAAGACGTCATTATGATCGACGATATGGTCGATACGGCCGGAACGATGGTGAAAGCCGCCGCCGCACTGAAAAAACGGGGTGCAACGTCGGTGATGGCGTGTGCGACTCACGGGGTTCTAAGCGGTAAAGCTTACGACAATATCAACAGCGGCGAATTGGACGAATTGGTGATTTCCAATACTCTCGTCCTTGGCGGACAAAGCGATAAGATAAAAGTATTGAGCGTTGCTCCGCTGTTTGCCGAAGTTATCCGCCGTGTTTATCACAATGAGAGCGTTAATTCACTGTTTAGCTAATTCTTCTTGGGACGTTGCGTCCCAACCCTCCTAAGCAGTGTTCTGCTATAATTCCGTCAATTAAAATATAATGAGCAATAGAACCTAATGGATAATATTCGTAATTTTTCAATCATAGCCCATATCGACCACGGCAAGAGTACCTTAGCCGATCGTATCATCCAAGAGTGCGGTGCGGTAAGCGATCGTGAACTCACGAAACAGATGATGGATACGATGGATATCGAACAAGAGCGCGGGATTACGATTAAAGCGCAGAGTGTACGGCTCGATTACGTCAAAGACGGTAAACACTATATTCTTAACCTGATTGACACTCCTGGCCACGTCGATTTCAGCTACGAAGTCTCTAAATCGCTTGCGTCCAGTGACGGTGCATTATTGATCGTTGATGCGGCGCAAGGGGTCGAAGCGCAAACGATCGCCAATGTCTATATGGCGATGGAAAACGATCTGACCCTTATCCCCGTCATCAACAAAATCGATCTTCCTGCCGCAGAACCTGAGCGGGTCGCTGAAGAGATCGAAACGACGATCGGGATCGATGCCACCGATGCAGTGATGATCTCGGCAAAAACCGGAGTAGGGATTCGTGAACTGATCGATGCAATCGTCGATCGTATCCCTGCACCTGTAGGTGATCCCGAAGCGACGACTAAAGCGATCATTTACGATTCGTGGTTTGATTCCTATCAAGGGGCAATGGCACTCGTACGCGTGTTCGACGGCGAGATCAAGACGGGGCAGATGGTCAAATTGATGCACAACAATGAAAACCATCAGGTTCTTGAGCTGCTATATCCACATCCTTTGCGCCGTCAGAAAACGCAAACGATCAAAGCCGGAGAGATCGGAATCGTAATCTTGGGTGTCAAAGAGGTGGAATCTATCCGTGTCGGCGATACGATCACCGATGCGCGTAATCCGGCCAAGGAACCGGTAGGTGAATACGCTCCGGCAAAACCGTTTGTATTTGCAGGGATTTATCCGATCGATACCGACGAGTTCGAATCGGTGCGCGATGCGCTCGATAAGCTCAAACTCAACGACAGCAGTCTGAGCTATGAGCCGGAAACCTCTATCGCTTTGGGATTCGGTTTCCGTGTCGGATTTTTGGGGATGCTTCATATGGAAGTCGTTAAGGAGCGGTTGGAGAGAGAATTCAATCTCGACCTTATCGCGACCGCTCCGTCGGTTGTCTATAAAGTCTATAAGACCGACGGGTCGATGGTGGAAGTCCAAAATCCGAGCGAATTACCCGAACCGCAGAATATCGAGCGGATCGAAGAACCGTACGTCCGCGCTACGGTCATCGTTCCGACTGATTATTTGGGGAATATCATCACGCTATTGACCGCGAAGCGCGGGATGCAGGAGAAGATGGAATATCTCAACGAGACGCGGGTCATGCTCATCTATGTGATGCCGATGAACGAGATCGTCGTCGATTTCTATGATAAACTCAAATCAACGTCCAAAGGATATGCGAGTTTCGATTACGATCCGATCGAATTCCGTCAGGGCGATCTCGTTAAACTCGATGTCCGTGTGGCGGGAGATGTCGTCGATGCTCTGAGCGTCATCGTCCCTCGCAGCAGTGCAGAATCTCGCGGGCGGGCACTCGTGACGAACATGAAGGAGATCGTTCCTCGCCAACTGTTCGAAGTGGCGATTCAAGCCTCTATCGGAAACCGTGTTATCGCCCGCGAAACGGTCAAATCGATGGGTAAAAACGTTACCGCAAAATGTTACGGCGGGGATATCTCCCGTAAACGCAAACTCCTCGACAAACAAAAAGAGGGGAAAAAACGGATGAAAGCGATCGGAAAGGTTCAGCTCCCCCAAGAGGCGTTCATGTCCGTTCTAAAAATGGATTAATATGCGCTGCATGATGTGTGAGCGCTTCAGCCTCTCGCATATCTGCTCCCATTGTCAAGAATCTCTCCTCACTCCGACCCTCCATAAACGAAAAATCCTGGGTTCGATTCCCGTCTATTCTTTTTATCCTTATAATGAAATCGAACCTCTGCTGCTTACCAAACATACCGATTTGGGATACTACATCTACACGATATTGGCAAAGCGTTCGCTCGGTGCCTTTGCCTGTGAATGGCAGTATGAAAACACCGTCGCTTCTGTCGGAATAGACGATCGTTCAGAGAGCGGCTACTCGCATACGGCGGTTTTGAACCGTGCATTGAAATCGGATACTATTATCCCGCAGTACGGCAAACTTCGCGCATCGCAGCACTATAAATATGCGGGGAAAAGTGTCGAAGAGAGGCTGATGAATCCAAGGCAGTTTATTTATGCCCCCTTTTCGGAAAAAGAGGTGATTTTAGTAGACGATATCGTCACGACGGGAACAACGCTCTCTGAAGCGGCCGAAGTTCTTCATACGCAGGGAAAAAAAGTGATCCTCTGTCTTACTCTGAGCGATGCGGAGAATCGATAATTTTCGGAAGGGTGACGTAAAAACAGCTCCCTTTTCCTATTTCGCTCTCAACCCAAATCGTTCCTCCGTGGGCATGAACCATCTCTTTGACGATAGCCAGCCCTAGTCCCGTCCCCTTGATCGCTTCAGGCGAAGGTTCACCCTGAGTAAAAGGATCGAAAATAGCGTCAAGATTTTCCGGTGCAATACCGTATCCGTGATCGCAAACTGAAAATTGGTGATGACCGTCGTTCGTATAGGTGATCGTAACGGATTCACCTTCAGGAGAGAATTTAACCGCATTGCTTAGAAGATTGATGAAAACCTGTTGGATCATCTTCCGATCGGCAGTGAGTATTTCGTCCTTTACCGAAGGATATACGATCCGTAATGAGCGTTTATGCCCTAAAGGCTCAATGATAGCGGAGACCTCTTTGAACAGTTCAGAGAGTGTAAACTGACTTACCGAGAGTTCCATTTTTCCCGCTTTCATTTTTGAAAAATCTAGAATAGTATTAACAAGATCCAGCAGATGGCGTCCGGCAAAAAGAATTTTTTCGGTGTAGGACGATACTTCTTTAGAGATATCGGGACGGCGAATGAGTAATTGAGAAAATCCGATGATCGCATTCAGCGGAGTGCGAAGTTCATGGCTCATCGTTGCGAAAAAAGCATCTTTTGCGACGGCGGCTTGTCGCGCTTCATCTAGGGCATTAAGTAAATCGTCTTGATATTGCTCTTTTTGAATGATCTCTTGCAGTAGATTGTCGTTGAGATGATCTGCGTAGAGTTTTTCTTCTTCCAGGTGTTTTAGCAGTTCTTGCTGTTGCAACTGTAAGAGGACGACTTCGGAAAAGTTGGCATGGAACCTTTTGCTGGAGATAATCATCATAACCGAAAATAAGAGCAAAGTTATCCCGATCATCCAGGAGGTATCGGTTCGCTGGAGGATGAAATGAAGTGCATAGGGGGAAGTGACCAGCAAATTATAAAACAGATAGCTTTCGGGTCGGTATGAACTCGATCCTACGGCGCCGGCGACCATCCCCCCGATAATTATGATCAGCATCATAGTATGATCCGAAGAATCGGGGAGGAGAAAATAGGCACTTGAACCCCACAGTAACCCGGAAGCAATGACTCCTGCCATATAGGCAACGTAAGGATGATAGGTGGAATCGGGAGTGATGGATGAGCGAAAATAAAAATAGGCGGCGAGACGTGCGAAGATCAACACCATATTAGCGGCGATCCAGAAAGTCAGTGAACCGTACGATACATGATCTGCCAAGATATAGGCGATGATAAGGGTATTGAAAAAAATAGCGATCAACGGTACCGGAAGAGCACGGTAAAGGGCGTCTACCTCTTTCGAAAAGATTTCATTGTCCACGTCATTATCCGTTTTGTTTGGGGTGGAATCAATTATAAGCGCCTTCTCCTTTAATGCGTATAAGGCTGATACGTCGCTATCCGCATATCGATAACGGCTCTGCCGATCGTAAAATGGTAGAGAGATTGATAGCGCTGGTCCTGAAGCCCCAGTAGAGCATGAAATTCATCGTCTAGAAAACATCCGATCCCAGTTGCCGATAATCCCAACGAGGTTGCTTCGAGGTAGAGGATTTGTCCGATCATGCCGCATTGGTGATAAAGATTTTTATACCCGATAGCACCGTCGCGTTCAAGCGATTCGAAAAAGCGGCAAAGCATACCGAAACTGAAGGCACCGTCTTTGGCTATCTCCTGATTACAGGAGATCATTTGGGCGGCACCTCGATAATCCCCTTTTTGCAACCGATAAAGCCCCTCGGTACAGTCAAACCATTCGAAGGCAGGATCCATCGCATTTTGGAGAGATTGGAGTTCATCGGGATCGCGGATACAGATATACAGACCTTTTTCCAACCCCTCGATGCGATGAACGAAGAGGACAAAATGGACGTCCGCCGTATCTTGGCAATACAAAGAGGCATCGAGCATCTGCCGAAACTGCTCCATAGTGATGCTTGAACCGTCCATCATTTGAGCACTGCGGCGTTTTAAGACGATTTCGCCGGAACTTTTGGAAGGTGGCGGAGTGCGCCGCTTCTGTTTCAAACGGATCGGTGAGGGATAACTTCCCTGTGTCGCCGCATCGATCGTCTCCAGAATCGGCCAGTGGTGGTGGGAATGGCTGAGTCTGTTTGCCGGAGATTCGATTAAGGAAGGAAGAGACGGTTTATTAAGGGTTCCGCGACGAATTTGAAAGAGCAAATCGGGGCTCTCACGCTCGTGAACATCATAACGTGCACATTGATCCAGACCGCATAGAGCGGAGATTTCGGAGCTATCCGCCGCAATAAGGGTGCATTCCCATCCCAGCATAGCAGCCGAAATCCGTATCGATGCGGCAGCATGTCCCGCATCGAGCTGACAATAGCGCCAACATCGTTCTCCGTACTTCCATGCTTCCCGCCAGATGATTGAACTCAGGGCAATGAGAAAGGTATCTTCCCCGATGGATTCGTGATAACGGTAAAGGAGTTCGAGAGCATGTTCTTTCGGGGCATAATGGGTAAGCGAGGTGCTTTCGTTGAGTCCTGCGATAGGGGGAAGAATGAGATAGCACTCGGTCGGATGGAGATTTCCGCTGCTGGCATTGCATCGAAGTGCCCATTCCGATCCGCCGTGGCTTTTGATCGCGGCAAGCCCGAGCGAATAGCGCAGCAGTTGAGAGAGCGATTCGATGCACAAAGGAGCTTCAGGAAGGAGATTCGGTTCAAATAGCAGATGATAGGGCGGTGTGTTATCGTTAAATTTCAGCGCTATTAGCGGCGCATTCTCATAACGACGGAAGGGATCGGGCTGCGTTGCCCAATCCATATATCCCAGACTGGCGGCATAGCGGGAGGGACGATGTTTGGTTCGATCGTGATATTCGAGGACGGCAGGTATATTTTTCATGGAGAGATTGTCGGCTAAAACCGTTAAATCTCCCCTTTGTTTTCAGATCAGTGCAGGCTCTTTAATAGATCTCGAAGCATTTGATCGTGTGTTGTCGTGGAATCGATTTTCAGTCGCTGCAGATCAGAGGTGAGAGATCCTTTGTAATGAACCCCCTCCGGCGTCAAGACTGCGCTGATATCTGCGCTGAAACGGATCGGAGGCTGGGTAATCTGATACTCTTTTTTGAGAACGTCGGGGAGTGTAGAGCCTTTTTGTATGGCTAGAAAAATGTCCCCTTTGCTAGCATTGAAATCTCCTGAAACATCCGCGACGCCTTTGAGCGGCGCGGGGAGGGCGAAGAGCGAAAAGAGCTCGGAAACATCGGCGTGGCGGACATCTAACGAGAGATGATCGGGTTCCAGATCCGATAACGTGAGTTTGAATACCGTATCGCTTTTTGCCGCAGAAGAGTGCAGATGCAGATGCAGTCGAGTTTCATCGCCTTCCAAAGTACCGTTGATATCGGCTGAATTTCCCAGATGGATACCGACAAATTGTTCCAAAATCCCTATATTATCCATGGATGCTTCGAGTGACATACGGATAGTAAAGGGGCGGATTTTTCCGTTTTCATCGGCGAGAAGATCTTTTAGATCAAATGAGCTATTGTCGTCTTCGGCTATCGGAGTCGATACGAATTTACGGGTTGTGGTATTGAGCCGCAAAGACCCCCGTACATCCCTGATGTCCAATCCTCGCAGATCGATTTCTCCAAAAAGACGGGTATCGGTGTTTGAAGGGTAGTCGAGCATTTGAAGCATCGACCGGTAGCGGATGTTATTGAGTTTTACATAGATGTTACCGGGTTTAAACCGGTGCAGCTGTGTTTGATAGAGGAGATTGCCGTCGAATATATCGGCATTTCCGTGGATATCGAATGCGCTGATTCCTCCGCTCATCGCTCCGTCGGTTTTGAATGGGGCCGAGAGAGGATTGATCCCCCCCTCATGAAAACACTCGAACCGATAGTGTGCGTAAAGCCGCAGTGTTAAGAGAGAAAATCCCCCTTGCATGCTCAGCGTATTGGCTTTGTCGTCTTGGAGAATGAAATGAAAACGGTTATGCGTGAGGACAAATTCGTGTAGAGAAATCGGTGTTGACATCACCGATGAGAGTACTTTTTCGCTTAAAGGGGCTATAAAACGGTTTCCAAGAGGAGTAAAGAGGAGGATATAAAGTGTGATGAGAAAAGCAAGCGGAATCAACAGAATTTTTCCCAGAAGTGTTCGGTGAAGTGATCCCAGACGTTTCATCATCGGCTTACCGCCAATATCCACGGTGTGCCGATCATCAGATAAACGATTAGATTCATAAATGTAACAGCCCCTCCGTAGAGATAGATATCACGCGCGTTAATATATCCCGAACTCAGATAGATAGCATTGCACGATGACCCCTGGGGGGTAACGGTCGCATTGAAATTTGTCGCGAACAGGAGCATCATCGCCATAAGTACTCCCGGAACACCCGCACTGATCCCGACGGAGAGAAAAATGCCGTATAGTGCCAGTAGATGAGCGCTTTGGGAGACAAAAAGATAATGGATCAATACGTATACGATAATCAGCAAAATATAGACTCCGATCCACGAAAAGCCGTCCAGATAGAGGGTAAAATGTTTCGCAACCGCACTCATAAAGCCCTGTTCGGCCAATTGGGTACTGAGGGCAAAAAGGATCGCGAACCAGATTAGAGTGCTGAGCGCTTCGCCCTGACTGCGGAAATCGTCGATCCCGAAAACACGCGTCGCCATCAATATTCCCAGTCCACCGAAAGCGACGGCGGCTTTATCGATCGGAAAGATTCCCGATAAAGACCACAGTAGAAGCATTCCGAGAAAAACGCTCCCCGTAATCCATTCGTTTCGGCTGATCGGGCCCATAACACACAACGCTTCGCGTGCCTTCTCGGGTGCTTCTGGCGTATCTTTAAGTTCGGGAGGATAAATACGGTATAAAAACCACGGGATTAGAAAAAAGGCTGCCAGTGTCGGTATTAGTGCATAAAGCAGCCATAATCCGAAAGTGATGTGAATCCCCATCTTCGATGCGATTTCTACTCCGACGGGGTTGACGGCCATGGCGGTGAGCCATAAGCTTGAAGAGACCGTTAACCCCGCCATCGACGTCATCATCAAATAGCTTCCCGCCTTTTTATGGGTATTATCGCCGACTTTGGAGCCGCAATCATGCGCCAGTCCGTACACGATAGGATAGAGGACGCCGGAGCGGGCGGTATTGCTCGGAAATGCGGGGGCAATCAAAATATCGGTGGCAACGACGCTGTAGCCGAGCCCCAATGTCGAATGCCCGAAGCGGCGGATGATATGAAGCGAGAGCCGCTTTCCCAGTCCCGATTTATGGACGGCGTGAGAGACTAAAAATGCGGCAACGATCAGAAGGATAAAGCTTTCTGAAAATCCGGCATAGGCTTTTGCCGGTTCGATTACTCCGGATAAAACGCTGATAGCCAATGCGATGACGGAAGCGGCGATGATCGGTAAGAGATCAAAGAGTATCACTCCGATCGTCGTGATAAAAATGGTAAACAGATGCCACGTAGAAAGACTAATCTCTAACGGCGGAGGGAGAAACCATAAAACAAGAGCGAAGGTGATGAGCAGTGCTGATGAGATTATACGCTTACGATTCATAGACCCTCCCTCTATTTTCTTCTTATTATAGCATTTCATACCGGTTTTACATAGTTGATATATATAGACTAAACTATTTTAAGTAAAAATATTCATATACCTCTTGACAAGAGTTGACTCAATGCATTATAATAACACTGGATTTCAAAAAAGGAGTCGTATAATCTTATGTCAAATGAAGTAAACGAAGAAACAATCGGCGAAGAACAAGTTGCCTCGCAAGAGAGCGAAACGATTGTCGATGAAAGTATGAATGAATTAGAAATTATACAGGCTGAATTAGCCTCTTTCAAAGACAAATACGCTAGAGTACATGCTGATTTCGATAATATTAAAAAACGTCTTGAGCGTGAGAAATACCAAGCGCTCGAATACGCGAACGAAAAATTCGCCAAAGACCTGATCCCTGTCGTCGATTCGCTTGGAATGGCGATCAATGCGGCAGAGATCGAAGCGGAACCGGCGGTGCTTCTGGAAAAACTCAAAGAGGGCGTTGAACTTACGATGAAACAGCTTCTCGGTGTGCTTGAAAAGCATGGAGTAACTCCGGTAGATGAATCCGAGCCGTTCGATCCGAATATCCATAATGCGGTACAGCGTGTGGACAGCCCGGATCATGAGAGCGGTGCCATAGTGAACACCTTCCAAAAAGGGTATCGCTATAAAGAGCGCACTTTAAGAGATGCAATGGTGGTTATCGCCAATTAAAGTGCATTTGGGATTTTACCGTCGAGGTGGAATCCGGTGTTAACGTAGCTTTAGGGGCTTTGTTTCTAGAGCGTTTAAAAAATAAAAACAAAGGAATTATTATGTCAAAAGTTATTGGTATCGATTTAGGAACGACTAACTCATGTGTTGCTGTCTATGAGGGCGGCGAAGCAAAAATCATCCCGAACAAAGAGGGAAAAAATACAACTCCTTCGGTTGTAGCGTTTACGGACAAAGGGGAAATCCTAGTCGGTGATCCGGCAAAACGTCAAGCGATTACCAACCCGGATAAAACGATCTACTCGGTCAAACGTATCATGGGTCTCATGATGAACGAAGAGAAAGCGAAAGAGGCACACGATAAAGTTACCTATAAAATCGTTGATAAAAACGGTATGGCTGCGGTTGACGTAGCGGGTAAAGTGTACACGCCTCAAGAGATCTCGGCTAAAATCCTTTCTAAATTGAAAGCGGATGCGGAGAGCTACCTCGGTCAAGCGGTAAGCGACGCGGTTATTACCGTTCCGGCGTATTTCAATGACGCTCAACGTAAAGCGACGAAAGAGGCGGGAACCATTGCCGGTCTTAACGTTCTTCGTATCATCAATGAGCCGACGGCATCTGCATTGGCGTACGGATTGGATTCAAAAGGGGATGAAAAAGTTCTCGTGTACGATCTAGGGGGCGGAACGTTTGACGTTACGGTTCTTGAAATTTCTGAAGGTACTTTTGAAGTTCTTTCAACCGATGGGAATGCGTTCCTCGGTGGGGATGACTTCGATAATAAAATCGTTGATTTCCTCGCAAGCGAGTTCAAATCCGATCACGGTATCGATCTTAAAGCGGACAAAATGGCGCTTCAACGTCTTAAAGACGCGGCAGAAAATGCGAAAAAAGAGCTCTCTTCTGCGGAAGAAACAGAGATCAATCTTCCGTTTATCACGGCAGATGCGACCGGTCCTAAACACTTGGTGGTTAAATTGACCCGTGGAAAATTTGAAGGGATGATCGATACGCTCGTTAAAGAGACGATCAGCCATATCAAAACAGCGATGAAAGATGCCGGCCTTAGCAAAAACGAGATCAACGAAATCATCATGGTCGGGGGTTCAACACGTCTGCCGATCGCACAAAAAATGGTTTCGGATGAGTTCGGCGGCAAAACATTGAACAAAGGGGTAAACCCGGATGAGGTAGTAGCAGCCGGTGCGGCGATCCAAGGCGGGGTTCTTCGCGGAGACGTTAAAGACGTTCTTTTGCTTGACGTTACACCGTTGTCACTCGGGATTGAAACGCTCGGCGGTATCGCGACAAAAATCATCGAAAAAGGGACTACTATTCCGGTTAAAAAATCGCAAGTGTTCTCAACTGCGGAAGATAACCAACCGGCTGTTAGCATCAGTGTTGTTCAAGGTGAACGCGAGTTTGCCCGCGATAACAAATCACTCGGTTTGTTTGAACTTAACGGCATCCCTGCGGCACCGCGCGGTGTACCTCAAATCGAGGTAACCTTCGATATCGATGCGAACGGTATCTTGACGGTTAGCTCAACTGACAAAGGAACCGGTAAATCTCAATCGATCACGATTTCCGGAAGCTCTGGACTTTCTGAAGAAGAGATCAACAAAATGGTTCAAGATGCGGAGAACCACAAAGCCGAAGATGCGAAACGTAAAGAGATCGTTGATCTTCGCAACCAAGCGGACGCTTTGGCGAGTCAAACTGAAAAATCTCTCAAAGAGATGGAAGATAAAATCGACGCATCTGAGAAAGCGGCGATCGAATCGGCTCTTGAAGAGCTTAAAGCGGTACTCAAAAACACCGATGCTACTAAAGAAGAGATCGAAGCGGCTACGAAAAAATTGGCAGATGCAAGCCACAAAATGGCAGAGCAAATGTACAAACAAAACGAAGGCGGCGAAGCTGCTTCATCAAACGCGAAAAAAGATGACGACGTCATCGACGCTGAAATCGAATAAGCTCTTTTTCTTCTTTTCCCCCATTGTGGGGGAGTTATTCCACCATCTCTTCCGATTCACCCAACTGTAATACTCCCTGTTCGGCCAGTACTTGAACGGCATCGACGATTTTGCGTTGAGCCCCGTCGATATCTTTGACTTTGACCGCACCTAAAAACTGCATCTCTTCGATAAAAGCATCTTTGGCCCGTTGGGACATATTGGCGTAAAACTTTTCTTTCAGCTCTTCCGCAGCGCTTTTGAGTGCCAGCATAAGATCATTTTTATCGACCGATTTGAGAATCTCTCGGATAGCGTTGCCGTCTAAATCGACAATGTCTTCGAACGTGAACATCATCTCTTTGATTGAAACGGAGAGTTCTTGATCCAGCTGTTCGATTTGTGTGAGGGTGGTTTTCGCGGTTTTTGTTC